>JAABVA010000015.1_pt1 | contig 203652 bp, 180 predicted proteins | sample 5560331 | NCBI WGS metagenome assembly JAABVA01 (sample SAMN12812661, study PRJNA571458) | rock metagenome | isolation source: Antarctica rocks | place: Antarctica: Victoria Land, Mt New Zealand sud | collected 2016-01-07 | reverse complement strand
CGGGCCGGGTCGCGACGGCGGAGACCACCTGACCATCCTCTCCGCTGCGCCCGACCGGCGCCTGCGGAAGGGCGTGCGCCGTCCCGTCTTGGGCGCCGCTCGCGGCGCCGTCCTGTCTTGGGCGCCGGCCCCTGGAAGGTCGTCCGCCGTCGATAGGGTCGATCGGATGAGCCGGCCCGGTCAGACCGCGCCCCCTGCGCGGCAGCCGGCTGCCGGACCCACCCGGTTCCGCCCGACCTTCGCCCGTCCCGTGCTGGCGCTGGGCCGCTCGGCGCTGGTCACCGCCGCGGCAGTCGTGCTGTATGTCGTCGCCGCGGCGAGCGGCGTCCGCGGACTGCAGGTGCTGGTGGATGTCCTGCTCGTGGCTGCGGTCCTGGTCACGCTCGGGCTCGGCGGCCGCCTCCTGCTGCGGTTGGCCGGCCGCGGGCCGCGCCTCGTCCTCGACGCCGACGGCTACACCAACACGACCGGTCGCCCACCGCGGCGGGTCGCCTGGGCCGACGTCCGCCGGCTGGCCGCCGTCACGGCCGGGGGTCGGCTGCTCCTCGTCGCGGACTTGGCCGACGGACGGACGTCAGTGGTCCTGCTGCGCCGCCTCGGCTACCACGCCCCGGTGGTCGAGCAGGCCATGCGTGAGCGGCTCAACGCCGCACACGGCTACAGCCCGCTGGGCTGACCACCCGTCGAGCCCGTTCAGCGCCGGTTGCCGTTGTCGTCGAACGCCCAGCCGTAATCCCGCTTCCACGTCGCGAGGGCAGCAGCAGCCGCGACCGGGTCGTAGGCGCAGGTCTGGTTCAGGTCGGGCTCGATCGTGGCTGCGGGCGTCCGCGACGGGCTCGGGGTTGGGGTCGACCTCGGGGTCGACAGCAGCGGCGTCGGGCTCGGCCGGGTGGCCGTCGAGCTCGGCGCGGGTGTTGCCGCGGTCGGCGCGGTGGCGCGCTTGCGCGTCGCGACGCTGCGGGAGATCGCCAGCCGCACCAGGGCACGGACCTGGTCCCAGTCGGGATGGAACTGGTCGAACCCGCGGATTCCGACCTGGTCCACCGCCAGGCTGGACAGCGTCCCCGACCGCCGGACGGTTTCGCCCAGGGTGACCATCGCCGGCAGGACATCGCGGCGGATGTCCGTCCTGGTGACGTTCGCCGCAGTGTCGGCCAGGCTCTGATAGCTGGCCAGCACCTTGGCCGGGCTGGCCTGGTTGGCGATGGCGTTGATGGTGCATCGCTGCCGGCGCAGCCGCGCGTAGTCGTCGGTGCCGTAGCGGCCGCGGGAGAACCACTCGACGTTGCGGCCGTCCAGGTGCTGGTTCGGCCCGGGCATGATCCATCTCCGGGGCAGCACGTTCTTGACGCCCTGCTCGAACTCGCCGCCGTCGGCGACCGGCTCGTTGACGTTCACCGTCACCCCACCGAGTGCGCTGACCACCTGCTCGAAGCCGGTCAGCGAGACCAAGACGTAGTAGTCGATGGCGCTCGCCGAGCCGAACAGGCTGTAGCCGAGCCCGAGCTTGAGCGCGTCGGCGCCCTCGTCCTCGGTTTTGCCCAGCAGGCCCGGGTACGCGACAGGCAGGTCGTCGTAGATGGAGTTCAGCAGGTTCTCGCTCTGGGGCGAGCTGTAGCCGGCGGGATAGACCCGCGCCAGCGGTGTGCCCGGCTGGAACTGCAGGCGTTGGGTATTGCGGGCGACGCTGATCAGGACGGTGTTGCCGGTGTGGGTGTCGATGCTGGCCACGACCACCGAGTCGGTCCGTACACCCTGACGGATGCCCCCGCCGCTGGTCGGGCCGGCGTCCCCGCCGAGGATCAGGACGTTGACCCGCGGCTTGTCCGTCCAGGGGTTCGCAGCCGCGCCGGCCGCCGCCGGCCCCGTCGGGACCGTCGCCGACGGGCCACCGCTGCCGAAGATCGTGTCGACCGTCCGCTGCGTGGTGTAGCCGAGTTGGGCGGCGTAACTGGTCGGGGCCAGCACCAGCAGGCACAGGACGCCGACCACCGCGGCCATCACTGCGCGGTGTCCCGGGCTGTCCCCGGCCGGACGCAGGGCGCGGTAGGTGCAGACGACCAGGACCGCCCAGCCGATGCCGACGACCACCGCGCCGACGACGATGCCGGTGAGCACCCCGGGGCCCAATGCCGTGCCGATCGCGCCGATCGGGTCGGCACCGACCCGCACGCCGAGCACCGCGACAGCCGCGAGCGTCAGCACGAGGATGACCGAGCCGACCTTGCGCCATCCCGCGACGATCAGTCCCAGACCGGGTAGCAGCGTCCCCAGGACGGTGAACAGCAGGACCGACCACAGGGGCCGACCCGCCGGCTGGTTCCGGTCATCGGTGTCGGCCATCGGCTGGTAGGTGATCCTCTCCGTGCAAATGGCGGACCGCCCGGCAATGGCGGACTGCCCGGTCGTGGAATCGACCGGTCGGTCGATCGTGCCACCAGGTCACGACGCGCGAGCGCGCCGGTTGGTTCCGATGCCCACCCGGCGCCTTCGGTGCCCGACGCCAGGCACCGACGGGCTACGCTTCAGGGCGCACGAGTTCCGGAGGCGTCGCATAGTCGGCCTAGTGCGCCCGCCTGCTAAGCGGGTTGAGGGTTTAGAGCCCTCTCGCGGGTTCGAATCCCGCCGCCTCCGCTCCGCCGAGGAGGACAGCATGGCCGTCGAGGCCCCCGGCGCATTCGCCGTCGAACGCAACGGCACCAAGGTCATCGCCGAGGCCGAGCGGCACGGCAGCCCCCGCAGTCTGTTCTGGCCCTGGGCCGCGGCCAACGTCTCGGTGCTCGGCATCTCCTACGGCTCGTTCGTCCTCGCCTTCGGGATCAGCTTCTGGCAGGCGGTGGTGGGGACCGTCGTCGGCGTCAGCTTCTCCTTCGTGCTGGTGGGACTGGTGGCCGTTGCCGGCAAGCGCGGCTCGGCACCGACGATGGTGCTGTCCCGCGCGCCGTTCGGGATCGCCGGGAACCGGCTGCCGGCCCTCGTCGGGTACCTGCTCACCGTCGGCTGGGAGACCGTGCTGGTCACGCTGTCGACCCTGGCCACGGTGACCGTGCTGGAGCGGCTCGGCCTCGCCCCCGCGAACGGGACCAGGATCGCCGCCTTCATCATCACCGCTGCGATCGTCGTCGCCGCCGGCCTGCTCGGGTTCCGCGCGATCTTCGCGCTCCAGCGGGTGCTCACCGTGGTGCTCGCCGTGCTGACCGCGGGCTATGTGGTCCTCACCGCGGACCGGGTCGACTGGTCGGCGGTGCAGGCCCTGCCCGGCGGCTCGGGACAGGCGGTGCTCGGCGCACTCGTGCTGGTCATGACCGGCTTCGGCCTCGGCTGGGTGAATGCCGCCGCCGACTACAGCCGCTACCTGCCGCGCCGGGCGTCCACGGCGGGCGTGGTCGGGTGGACGACGTTGGGTGGCGCGCTGTTCCCACTGCTGCTGGTGGGCTGGGGCCTGCTGCTGGTCCCCGGGCACGCCCAGCTCGCCACCGACCTCGGCGCGGACCCGATCGGGGCGCTGACCGCACTGCTGCCCACCTGGTTCCTCGTGCCGTTCGCGGTGGTCGCCGTCCTCGGCCTGGTGTCCGGAGCAGTGCTCGACCTGTACTCGTCGGGGCTGACCCTGCTCTCGCTCGGCGTCCGCATCCCGCGGTGGAGCGCCGCTCTCGTCGACGGGGCGCTGATGGTCGCCGGCACCGTCTACCTCGTCTTCTACGCCAGTGACTTCGTCGTCCCGTTCCAGGGCTTCCTCATCACGCTCGGTATCCCGATCGCAGCCTGGTGCGGGGTGTTCCTGGCCGACCTCGCGATGCGGCGCGCGCCGTACGCCGGCAACGAGCTGTCCAGCCCGGCCGCGCGCTACGGTTCGCTCGGGACGGCAGCGGTGGCGGCGATGCTGGTCGCGTCGGCTGTCGGATTCGGACTGGTGACGAACACGTTCGCGGCTGTGCTGTCGTGGCAGGGCTACCTGCTCCAGCCGCTCGGCCTCGGGCCCAAGGACGGTGGGCCGTGGAGCCCGGCGAACCTCGGGGTGCTCGTCGCGCTGGTCCTCGGGTTCGTCCTGCAGCTGCTGTTCGGACGCGCACGCGTCCGGGCGCAGGAACGTTTCGGCTGAGGAGGTCGCGGCAGTGCGGTTCGGACTGGTCGGGACGGGCCACTGGGCTCGGACGGTGCACGGCGCCGGACTGGTCGCGCACCCGGCGGTCGAGCTTGCCGGCGTGTGGGGGCGGGACCCGGACAGGACGGCCTCGGTGGCCGCCGAGCTGGGCACCGCAGCGGCCCGGACGTTCGACGAGCTGCTCGACGGCGTCGAGGCTGTCGCCTTCGCCGTGCCGCCCGCCGTCCAGGCGCCGCTGGCCACCCGGGCTGCCGGGTACGGCCGCCACCTGCTGCTGGACAAGCCGACCGCATTGGACCCGGCCGCCGCCCACGCACTGGCCGACGCCGCCACCGAGGCCGGCGTCGGGTCGGTTGTCTTCTTCACGTCGATGTTCGACCCGGCGCGCCGGAGCTGGCTGGCGCAGGCCCGTGCCGTCGGCGACTGGGACGGGGCCATCGGCTTCTGGATGGGGTCGGTCGACTCCCCGGGCAGTCCGTACGGGAACTCACCCTGGCGGCGCGAACACGGGGCGCTGTGGGACTCGCTGCCGCACGCGGTCTCGTTGCTGGAGGCGGCGCTGGGCCCGGTGCAGGCGGTGACCGCCCGGGGTGGGCACCGCGACACCGTCCACCTGCTCACCGCACACCCGGGCGGGGCGACCGGGACGACCACCGGCTCCCTGCTGACGCCCGAGGGCGCGCGCCGGAGCGGATTCGACCTGTGGGGGCCGTCCGGAACTCAGTCGCTGCCGGACGGGCCGGCTCAGGCGACCGCCTACCGGGTGGCGGTCGACGAGCTGCTCGCACAGGTCAGCTCAGCCCGCCCGGGCCACCCCTACGACGTCCGGTACGGCGCGCACGTCGTCGACGTCCTCGCCGAGGCCCAGCACCAGGTCGACGCTGCTCGTTGACCCCCGGTGTCCCGGGTATGCTTGACCCGCCCAAGCGCCTGTAGCTCAACGGATAGAGCATCTGACTACGGATCAGAAGGTTGGGGGTTCGAGTCCCTCCAGGCGCACCCTGTGTCGAGCTAGACGATGAGGCCTCCGAGGTGCGGAAAACGCGCGCGGGGGTCGCGACTGTGACGCGCCGACTGCGCCGCAACCGGCGCGTGGCGCTCCTGGTCGCCGGCGGCCGAGTGGGCGCCGGCCTTGACGGATTCGGCGGCCACCGACTCCTGCACCTGCTCCCGAGGGCGGGAGAAGCCTGCGAGGACAGGTGAAGGTCCGGTGGCCGCCAGGTGAAGCCTGGGCGGGGGGTCAGCTGTCGCGGCGGGGACGCTCAAGGGTGAAGGACTCGAACCGGGTCAGCCCACCGTCGACGCCGGTGACGTCGTAGTAGGTCACGCTCATGGTGGTCTTGCCGCCCTTGCGACCGGGGTCGACGGTGAACGCGGCGAAGCCGTAGGAGCTGGCGGCATTCCGGACGGCGGACCACGGGGCGGACTCTCTGACATACACCGGCGGGCGCTTCCCGGTGACCGGGTCGGGCGCACCGACGGCGGTGATCACCCGGCAGGCGGGCGGGTTGAAGAACAGCTCGTTGGACGGCACCGACGTCCCGCCGCCGCCGATGACCATGTGGACGGTGCCCTGGGTCGTGTCCACCACCGATGTTCCGGTCGCGGCAGGTGCGGGGGTGAGGGTCGCGTTGTCGCGATGCCCGCGGATCGGGTGGGAGCGTTCGTAGTGGTGCTCGTGCCCGCAGACGACGAGGTCGACCCCGTACCGGTCGAACAGCGGCAGCCATTCCTGCCGGACGCCCAGGTCGGCGCCGTTGAACTTGTCCGCAGTGGAGATCGCGACCTGGTGCATGCACACGACGACCCAGTCGATGCCCCGGTCGGCTCGGGCGGTGCGCAGCTCGGACTCCAGCCACGCCCGCTGGGCCCCATGGGAGTATCCGCGCACGTAGGAGTTGCCGCCGTCCTGGTAGGCGACGTCGTCGTTGGCGATCGAGATCACCCGCACGGCGCCTGCGGTGAAGGAGTACCACAGTCCGGCGGTGACGTCGGTCTGCCCAGAGGCCTTCGGCAGCTCGAAGTAGGTCTGGTAGGCGGCGTACCCGATCGGGCCGTTGCCGAGTTCGTTCTCGTGGTTGCCCGCGGACGGCATCCACGGCCGGTGCCGGGCGCTCCGGGTGTTGTTCTCCCAGAAGTCCCACCAGGTCCGAACCCGATCCTGGGCGAGGTTCGCGTAGCACAGGTCGCCGTTGAACAGGTGGAACAGCGGATGGACCCGCTCCACGCCGGCTGTGGTGTCCCCCGCCGCCGGCGAGCCGAGGTTGTCGTTGACCCACGGCGGGTTCGCGATGCTCACCCCGACCGGCGGCTGGTACCTCTTGCCCAGGGTCGGGGTGCCCTGGTCACCGAAGCTGGTGAACGTGAAGCTGGCGCTGCGTCCTCTCGGCGCCGTCCGCACCGAACCGCCTTCTGGCGGCGCGCCGTCGTGGAAGGCGAGGAAGAGGTAGTCGGTCGCGGCGGACAGGTTGGTGAATCGGGCGTGGTGAGCTCGCACGACCCGACCGGACTTGGCGTCCGTGTACGTGCGGGTGACCGCGCGGACGCTGCGCAGGTAGCCCGCGCTGACGGTGCCGATGGCGACCCGGGGGTCGGTCACGTCCTGCAGGGTGTGCCACGAGACCACGACCTGGCTCGACGCGTCGGCGCCGAACTGGACGTGCAGTCCGTCGACCGCTGGGACCGAGGCAGGACCCCCCGCGCGACTGGCCCGACGTGGCGCGACCTCGCCGGCGGTGGCAAGGGCTTCGCCGGCGCTGGCAGGGGCCGCCCCGGCGGTCATCGCCGCGGCGGCTGCCAGCCCGGTCAGCCCGGCAGATGCGAGCAGCGTGCGCCGCTTGAGGTGGCTCTCGAAGATGCTCCGGTCATCAGTCACGCGTGAACTCGACCATCCGCCGGTATCCGGCGGGTAAACACCACGCGAAGTGTTCCTGCCAGCCAGTGCCCTTTCACTCCGGCGTACTCTCCAGCCGGTTGATCGACTCGACCAGGAAGGAATCGATGACCGACACCAGCGACGGCGCGCTGTTCGCGCGGGCCGAGGCGATCGCCCGGAAGGGCTTCACCAGCATCGTGGTCGGTTTCGACGGATCCGACGCCAGCCGGGGGGCGCTCGTGTTCGCCGCCGGCCTGGCGTCCCGCGGGGATTCCGAACTGGTCGCCGTCCTCGTCGGCGAACCCAATGCTCTCTACGCCCTGTCACCGGGCGCGGCGGCCGCTGATGCCGCGGACGCGCTTGAGCTGGAGCAGGTATTGCGCGCGGACACGGCCAACCACGTGGACGGCCTGGGCATCCGCTGGCGGTTCGAACGGCGTGACGGCAATCCCGCCGAGGAGTTGCTGGCGATGGGCCGCGAGACAGGCGCGGACCTCATCGTGGTCGGCCGGTCCGAGGGAGGACTGGCCAAACGGGTGCTCGGCTCCGTCGCCACCCACCTGACGCGGCACGCCGACCGGCCGGTGCTCGTCGTCCCGTAGTGGCGGCCCCGGCGCTCAGGCTTGGACGGCGACGACCGGGCAGTCGGCTTCGAGCGCCTCGGTGACAGCCCGCTCCGGCGCCGCGCCCCCCTCCCCTCCCGGGTCGGCAGGTAGCCGACGACGACGGTCACGACCGACACCACTTGCAGACTCGGCTCATGTGCTGCTCCCGGGCGGCCCTGTCGACACCCCCCAGGCGTTGTGACCGGCGCGCCCGCCCCGCCGTCTCGCCGATCCGCAGCCCGTCCACGTCACGCCTCGGCGGCGAGGGCGAACGGCAGGACCCCGCCCGCGCCGGCCTGGCGCAGCAGCAGGCCGACGACCGCCGAGGTCCAGCCGCTGTCGATCCGGTCGTCGACGAGTAGGACGGGCGCGCCGTCCAGCCCGGCGACGGCGGCAGCGAGCTCGTCCGGCAGCCGATACGTGGCCCAGACCGACCGCAGCCGTTGGGCGCTGTTGCTCCGACCGGTCGAGCTGGGGCCGCCGTGCGGCACCGTGCCGAGCAGCGGCAACCCACCGACAGTCGACAGGTGCCGGGCGATGCTGTCGACCAGTTGCGGCCGGGACCCGGATCCCACCGCGACCACCGCTGCCGGCCGCCGTGCCCAGTCCCAGGCGGCCAGGGTGGCCACAGCACCCCGCAGTAGCGGGTCCGGTGCCGGCCCGTCCGGCCCGGTGCACACCTCGCGGACCCGCGGGCCGAGCCCGAGGTCGGTGTATCGGGCGACGACGCGGCCCGGTTCGCACACGTCGCCCGGCCCGATCCGGCCGGACACCGGCACGCCCATGGCCCGCATCCCGGTCGGCCACTGTCGACGCGGGTCGACAGGTACCCCCGGGCGCGACAGGCGGTCCCCGGCCGCGGCGACCGCCGCGTCGGAGACTGCGGTGACGTCGCCTACGCCCAGCGGCCCGTCGCCGGTACCGATCCCACGGGCGGCGCAGGTGTCGCAGCGGCCGCAGTCCGGGGCCGGGGTGTCGTCCAGCTGCTCACGCAGGAACGCCAGCCGGCAGCGGGTGGTGGTGATGTAGTCGCGCATCGCCTGCTGCTCGGCGTCGCGGACCGCCGCGACCCGGGCGTACCGGTCGCCGTCGTAGTCCCAGTCGGTGTCGCGCCGCAGCCAGCCACCCCGGACACGATGCACCGCGCCGTCCACGTCGAGCACCTTCAGCATCGCCTCCAGCCGGGACCGGGACAGGTCCACCCGGGTCTCCAGCACCGCGGTGGACGTCGCCTCGTCGGGATCGAGGGCCGCGAGCGCCGCTCTCGCAGTCGCCTGGGTAGGGAAGCCCTGGGCGGCGAACCAGTCCCACACCGCCTCGTCGTCGTGCCCGGGCAGCAGGACGACCTCCGCCCGTCGGACGCCGCGGCCGGCCCGACCGATCTGCTGGTAGTAGGCGATCGGGGACGCGGGAGCCCCGAGGTGCACGACGAATCCCAGGTCCGGCTTGTCGAAGCCCATTCCGAGAGCACTGGTCGCAACGAGTGCTTTGACCCGGTTACCCAGCAGGTCCTCCTCGGCCTGCAAGCGCTGTGCCTGTTCGGTCTGCCCGGAGTAGGACGCGACGCGGTGTCCCTGGCTGCGGAGGAAGTCGGCGACGTCGGTGGCCGCGGCGACGGTGAGGGTGTAGACGATGCCGCTACCCGGCAGGTCCCCCAGGTGGTCGGCCAACCAGGCCAGCTGGTGCGCGCGGTCACCGACCCGGACGACCCGCAGGTGCAGCGATTCCCGATCAAGCGGTCCCCGGAGCACCAGCACGTCCGGCCGGTCGCCGCCGGTGGTGCCCAGCTGTTCGGCGACGTCCGCTGTCACCCGCGCGTTCGCCGTGGCGGTGGTCGCCAGGACCGGGATCCCGTCGGGCAGCTCACCGAGCAGGGTCCGCAGCCGGCGGAAGTCCGGCCGGAAGTCGTGTCCCCAGTCACTGATGCAGTGCGCCTCGTCCACCACCAGCAGCCCGCAGGTGGCCGCCAGCCGGGGCAGCACGCGGTCGCGGAAGTCCGGGTTGTTCAGCCGCTCCGGCGAGACCAGCAACACGTCGACCTCACCTGCCGCGACAGCTTCGAAGGTGGTGTCCCAGTCGGTCAGGTTCGTAGAGTTGACCGTCTCCGCGCGGATCCCGGCCCGGGCGGCGGCCGCCACCTGGTTGCGCATCAGGGCCAGCAGCGGCGACACGATCACCGTCGGCCCGGCACCGGCGGCCCGCAGCAGCGCGGTCGCGACGAAGTAGACGGCGCTCTTGCCCCAGCCGGTCCGCTGCACCACCAACGCGCGTCGGCGGTGGGCAACCAACTCCTCGATCGCGCGCCACTGGTCTGGCCGCAGGCTCGCGTCCGGCCCGGCGAGGGCGCGCAGCGTCGCCTCCGCTCGGTCGCGCAGCTCGGCACCGGGCGTCGTCTCGGGCGGGGCGGTCGTCGTCACGCGCCATGCGTAGCACCGGGCCCGGACAGGGCGACCACCCGGAACGGCGTACGGGGACAACGGCCGGATCGGTTGGAGATCCCGGGCTGTCGAGTGGGAGGCTGCGCTGGACGCCGTCCACCTCCGGCTGACGCCGGGCTGTGGTTGCGGTCAGGCCGATCCGACAGCGCACCGCAGAGGCAGGCCCCATGCCCGACAGCGCAACACCGCTCCCGTTGACCGGACGGGTCGCCCTGGTCGCTGGTGCCACCCGGGGAGCCGGCCGGGCCATCGCCGTCGAGCTCGCGAGGGCAGGGGCCTTCGTCTACGCAACGGGTCGCAGCAGCCGCGCGACCGGGCCCTCCGAGATCGGACGGCCCGAGACGATCGAACAGACCGGTGAGCTGATGGCCGCCGTCGGCAGCGGCGCCGCGGTCCGCGTGGACCACCTGGATCCGGCCGCCGTCGGGGCTCTCGTGGCCCGGATCGAGACCGAGCAGGGCCGCCTCGACATCCTGATCAACGACATCTTCGGCGGGGACGCCTATGCCCAATGGGACAAGAAACTGTGGGAGCACGACCTCACCGGAGGCCTGCGGATGCTGCGCGTGGGCGTCGACACGCACCTGGTCACCAGCGCCAGAGCCCTGCCCCTGATGCTGCGGACACCGAACGCGCTCCTGGTGGAGATGACCGACGGGACGTCCGCCTACAACCGGGCCTTCCGCCGTGACGTCGGGTTCTACTACGACCTGGTCAAGGCCTCCGTCGAACGCATCGCCATCGGTCTGGCCGCCGAACTGGACGGAACGTCGTGCACTGCTCTCGCCGTGACGCCGGGATGGTTGCGCTCGGAGTCGATGCTGGACAACTTCGGCGTCACCGAGGCGACCTGGCGCGACGCGATCGAGGGTGAGCCGCACTTCGGCATCTCCGAGTCACCTACCTACGTCGCCCGGGGGATCGCCGCCTTGGCAGCCGATCCCCAGCTCGGGCGGTTCGCGGGACAGGTGCTCTCCAGCGCCCAGCTGGCGCGGGTCTACGGGGTGACGGACACCGACGGAACCAGGCCGGACTGCTGGACCTACCTCGTGGAGATCCAGGACCCCGGCCTGCCCGCGACCGAGGCCGGCTACCGGTGACCGCGGACCAGTTCGACGCCACGCAACGGTGAGCCGGCAGCACAGGACGCTCGATCCCGAGACGGTGGACGCCGTCCGGGCCCGCCAGGGTGCGCCCGAGGCCGTGCCCGCGGGGTTAGCGTGAGCCTGTCGTCGGCCGCGGGCGCCGGCGGGACGGGGCGCAGGCAGGTGAGTGCTCCGGTGCCGGCCGCGGCTCTGCGTCGCCTGGACTCCGTCGCCGCCGGCCGTTCCCGCAGCTCGCTGGAGGACGTCGCCGGCACGGCGGGCCTGGTCGTCGCCGGCTTCGACGCGTTGACCGAGGTCATGGGCTGCGTTGTCCTCCACGTCGGCTTCGCCCGGCCGGTGTGCGGCTACTGGGGGCTGGTAGGGACCGGGTACCGGGCGCGGACCGTGGTCAGTGGCGCCGACAGCCATGGGCTGCTCCCGGCCGGCCGGGCCGTAGACCGGGCGTGGGGCACAGCGCTGGCCCGCCTGCTTGCCGAGGCGGCACTGGTCGGCGCCGACGGCGTGGTGGGCATCACCGCCACCCGGCGGCCGATCCCGGGCAGTGCCACCGACGTCGAGTTCGTGGTGCTGGGCACCGCTGTGCGAGCCCGATCGGCCACCCGGTCCGCGCGGCCGTTCGCGACCGACCTGTCCGGTGGCCGGTTCGCCGCACTGATCCGCAGCGGGTGGATCCCGACCGGGTTCGCGATCCGGGTGGCGCAAGGCATCCGGCACGACGACTGGCAGACCAGGTCCGCGTTGTCGCAGTGGACCGCCAACGTGGAGGTCGACGGCCTGACCGAGCTGGTCACCCGGACCCGGGAGGACGCGCGCCGCGGGTTCACCGCACGGATGAGCGAACTCGGCGGCGAGGCCGCCGTGGTCTCGTCGATGACGCTGCGGACCTGGCATCAGGAGGCCGGCGAGAACCACGTCGACCACCTGGCCGAGGCGATGGTCGCCGGCACCGCTCTGGTCTGCTTCGACCCGGCCGCCGCCGCCCGTGCCGGAGCACCGCTCACCATGATGCCGCTGACCGACCCGCCACCGACCGGTGGGCAGGGCATCCGGTCCGCCGGGAACGCCGCACCTCGAGCGGGAGGCCGCCGGTGACCACGCCCGCCGAACTGGGGATCCCCGAGGACGCGATGCGCCGCCTGGCACAGATGCGGCCGGGGCAGCGCACCACCCTGTTCACCTCCGACCTGTCGGTCAACGAGTTCCTGCTCGTCCGGCAGGCGGGGTTCCGGCCGGTCGGGCTCGTCCTCGGGTCGAGCGTCTACCACGTCGGCCTGCAGGTGGGCCGCTGGGGCAAGAACCAGGAGCTGGACCGGCTGTCAGCCGCGATGTACCACGCCCGGGAGCTGGCGATGGCGCGGATGGAGGCCGAGGCGGACGCCCTGGGCGCGGACGGCATCGTCGGCGTGCGCCTGGAGATCGAGTTCAAGGAGTTCGGCAACGACCTTGCCGAGTTCACCGCGATCGGAACGGCGGTGGTGGCCGACGAGCCGCCGCCAGTGATCGACGGGGAGCAGCGCTCCTGGCGGAACAACCGGCGACAGCCGTTCACCTCCGACCTGTCCGGCCAGGACTTCTGGACGCTGGTGCAGGCCGGGTACGCGCCGCTGGGGATGGTGATGGGCACCTGCGTCTACCACATCGCCCACCGGGGAGTCCTGGCCGCGATGAACACCGTCGGGCAGAACGTCGAGGTCGAGCAGTTCACCGAGGCGCTCTACGACGCTCGGGAGCTGGCGATGAGCCGGATGCAGGCGGAGGCGGAAACGCTTTCGGCGGAGGGCATCGTCGGCGTCCAGCTGCTGTCCCTGCCGCACCGCTGGGGTGGACACACGACCGAGTTCTTCGCCATCGGCACCGCGGTGCGTCCGCTGCGGAACGACCACGTCATCGCCACCCCGACCCTGACCGTGCCGCTGACGGACGGTCGCTGAGGTGTCGACCCAGCACGGAGCCGGTGGCGAGGGTCCCCTCGACCGCGGTGACACGGACGCCTTCGGCGAGGGCCATCCCGCCCCCGGCGAGGTCGAGATGCTCGCGGCGGCGCTTCGGGCGGACGCGGCCGACGTCGACGCGTGGTCGCGGGTCCTCACCGAGACCCTCGGCGACGCCCTGCCGACCGGGATGGTCCGGGTGGAGCGGGAGCGGTCCATCGGTGACCGCATGGCCGGTCGGGCAGGACGCGCCGTGGCCGTGACGGTGACCGGGCGGAACCGGTCGCTGGAGCTGCGCGAGCACCGATCCGGGATCGAGGCACGGATCGTGCGCGAGGTCCGGGGAGTGGTCATCGCCCGGGAGACGGTGGACCTGGACGGCTGGCTGCGTGCGCTGGCCGACGAGGTGGCTACGGCCGCCCGGTCGTCGGCGGCCAGCCGGGAAGCCCTGCGCGCGTTCCTGCACGACTGATCCCGACGACTGGCATCCCCGATCGACCTGACGCAGTCCCCCCACGACCGACCCCATGGCGAGGAGCCACCACCCGTGCGCATCACCGAGATCCGGACGACCGTCGTCGGCGCACCGTGGCGGGAGCTGACCTTCGTCGAGCTGGTCACCGACGACGGGCTGGTCGGCCTGGCCGAGGTCCGGATGGTCAACAAGACCGACACGCTGCTGGCCGCGATCGGTGAGCTCGGCCGACGCCACGTCGTCGGGCTGGACCCGTTCGACACCGAGCTGCTCGCCCGCCGGCTGAGCTGGGACGAGTTCGGTCGGGTCGGCGAGGTGACCGCCAGCGCGCTGGCCGCGTTCGACATCGCCTGCCACGACCTGCAGGGACAGTCCCTCGGGGTGCCCGTGTGGAAGCTGCTGGGCGGGCGGGTCCGGGACAGCGTCCGCGCCTACGCCAACGGCTGGTATCGCGGGGACCGGACGCCGCAGACGTTCGCCGCGCTGGCTCGCACCGTGGTCGACCGCGGGTACACCGCCCTGAAGGTCGACCCGTTCGGTGCGGCGTCGACGCAGCTGTCGAACGCGGAGCGGCGGCGGTCGGTGGCGATCGTCGCCGCGGTCCGCGAGGCGGTCGGTCCCGATGTCCAGCTGATGGTGGAGATGCACGGTCGGTTCACCGCTGCCGAGGCGGCCCGGGTCGCCGCGCTGCTCCAGCCGCTGGATCCGGAGTGGCTGGAGGAGCCGGTCCCCCCGTACAGCGCCGCCTCGTTGCGCGCGGTCCGCAGCCGGACCCACCTGCCGCTGGCCACCGGGGAACGCCACCACACGCTGGCCGACCTGCGGGAGATCGTCGAGGACAGCCTGGTCGACGTGGTGCAGACGGACCTGACCCACGCCGGCGGATTCACCGGGCTGCGGAAGCTGGCGGGCTGGACGCAGGTGTACGACCTCGTCCTCGCCCCGCACAACGTGTGCGGCCCGGTGGGCACGATGGCCAACGTCCACTTCGGTGTCGCCACGCCGAACCACATGGTGCTGGAGCACTTCAACGACTTCGCCGACCCGTGGGTGTTCGACCTCGTCGAGGGCGCGCCCACGGTCGGCGCGGACGGGACCTTCGCGGTGCCCGAGGCGCCCGGTCTCGGGGTCCGGCTACGGCACGACGTGTGCGCGCGGCACCCGCGGACCGACGCCTACTTCGACCTGCACGCCGAGGGCTGGGAACTGCGGCGTGAGCAGGGGGACTCCTCGTGAGCACCGCTGCTGATCCCAGCGACCAGCTGCTGGACCGGTTGCGGCGGCACCGCGTCGTCGGGATCGTCCGGCATGCCGATCCTGCGGTCGCGGCTGCCATCGCCCGCGCCATGCTGCACGGTGGGCTGGCGTGCGTGGAGATCACCTGGACCGTGCCGCGGGCGACCGAGGTGATCGCCGGTCTCGCCGAGGAGTTCGGCGACCGCTACATCGGCGCCGGGACGGTCGTGCAGGCGGACCAGGTCGACGCGGTGGCCGATGCCGGCGCCCGGTACGTGGTGACGCCGGCGGTCCGCCCGGCGGTCGTCGCCCGGTGTGCCGAACGTGGCATCCCCACGCTGACCGGGATCATGACGCCGACCGACCTCTACGCCGCGATCGACCTCGGGGTCCGCGCGGTGAAGGTGTTCCCGGCCGGGACGCTCGGGGTTGGGCACCTGGCGGCACTGAAGGAGATCGCCCCGCAGGTCGCGTACGTCCCCACCGGCGGGGTCGACGCGGCCTCGGCCGCGGAGTGGCTGGAGCGGGGCGCGACGGCGGTGGCGATTGCGTCGGCGTTCACCTCCGCGTGGGCGCGCGGCGGTGCCGACGCGGTCAGTGCGGCCGCGGCCGCCGTGCTCGCCGCAGTCGGCAGCCCGCCGGCATGACCGGCCTGCCGATCGACGAGGCCCCGGGATGACGCCCGATGCGGTTGACGTGCGCCCGCCGGACGTGCTGACCGTCGGGGAGACGCTCGTCGCTTTCCAGGCCGAGCCCGGCCCGATGCTCACGGCCCGAGCCCTGACCAAGACGATCGCCGGCGCGGAGACCAACGTCGCCATCGGCCTGAGCCGGCTCGGCCTGCGGGTCGCAGCCGTGACCCGGGTCGGGCCGGACCCGTTCGGCGCGGAGATCCTGCGCACCCTGCGTGCCGAGGCGGTCGACACCCGGGCGATCGCCGTCGACGCGGGCCGGCCGACCGGTCTGATGGTCAAGGAGCGGCCCACCGTCGACACGGCCAACGTCTGGTACTACCGGGCAGGCTCGGCCGCGGCCGCGTTGTCCCCGGACGACGTCGACCGGGCCCTGGACACGCTCGGGATGCCGCGGCACGTACACGTCACCGGGATCACCCTGGCGCTCGGGGATGCCCCGAGAGCGGCTGTAACACACCTGCTCTCCCGAGCCCGGGCGGCGGGCTCGTCGGTGAGCTTCGACGCGAACCACCGCAAGCGGCTCTGGGACGCCGACGCGTTCCTGGCGGCGTGCCGGCCGGTGGCCGAGCAGGTCGACGACCTCCTGTGCAGCGACGAGGAGGCGGCGCTGCTGACCGGCCGCCCGGAGCCGACGGACGCGCTGGCCGAACTGGCCCGGTGGGGCCCGAGTCGGGTCGTCGTCCGGCTGGGTGCCGAGGGCGCACTCGGCCGGACCGCCGACGGACCGGTGCTGTCCGTGCCGGCCGTCGCGGCGGGCCCGGTGGTCGACGTGGTGGGTGCGGGCGACGCCTACACGACGGGCTACCTCGCCGAGATCCTGGCCGGCTCGGGCCTGTCGACGGCGCTGGCCACGGGCGCCTGGGTGGCCGGGCAGGTCGTCGCTGCCGTCGGTGACTGGGAGAACCTGCCGCACGCCGCGGCGTGGGCGGCCCGCCGGTCCGGACGGGCGACCGTCGACCGCTGACGCGGAGCGTCGATCCGGGCGTGCTGACGCGGAGCGTCGATCCGGGCGTGCTGACGCGGAGCCTCCTGGTCGTCCCGCCGCCGCGTAACCTGCGGCGGGTGGTCGACGCAGCGGACAGCACCCAGACGCCAGCATCCCCGGAAGCGCCGCCGGAGCGACACGTCCCGTACTGGGAGGACGTCGCTCCCGGGCACGGGCGCCGGGCCCCGCGGGCCGACGCCCGGTCCAGCGTCCCGCGGCACACCTTCAACGGCACCTGGCGGTTCCGGCTCTCGCCGTCGGTCGCCACCGCGCTTCCCGAGCGCCGTCTGGCCGACCCCGACCTGGACGACACCGGCTCCGGCGCCGGCGGGGAGCACGTGGCCGACGGTGCAGACGGGGGGTGGCAGGACCTGCCCGTGCCGTCGAGCTGGCCGATGCACCTGGGCTTCGACGGGCGCAGCAACCCCATCTATACCAACGTCGTCTACCCGTTCCCGGTCGATCCGCCGTTCGTCCCGGACGAGAACCCGATCGGTGACCACCGGATCGCGTTCGACCTCCCGCGGGACTGGGCCGACCGGACGCCGACGGTGCTGCGGTTCGACGGCGTCGAGTCCTGCTTCAAGGTCTGGCTGAACGGGCACGAACTCGGTTGGGGTGCCGGCAGTCGGCTGCCGACGGAGTTCGATGTCGCGTCCGTACTCCGGACGGGCCGCAACCTGCTGGCCGTCCGCGTCCACCAGTGGTCGGCCGGCAGCTACCTGGAGGACCAGGACCAGTGGTGGTTGCCGGGTATCTTCCGCGACGTCGCGCTGCTGCGGCGCCCGGCAGGCAGCGTCGAGGACCACTGGGTGCGCGCGGACTTCGAGGGCCGCGCAGGCAGTCCCGGGACCGGGATCCTGCGGGTCGACGTCGCGCTCACCCCGGGCGCCCCGGGCCCGGTCACGCTCTCGGTCCCCGAGCTCGGGCTACGCGACGTCGCGGTGGACGCCCCCATCCGGGTCGACGGCGTCGAGCCCTGGCACCCGGAGTCGCCCCGGCTCTACCAGGCGACACTCACGGCGCCGGGTGAGAGCATCGCCTTGCACATCGGTTTCCGGACGGTACGGATCGTCGACGGGCTGCTGACCGTGAACGGTGAGGTCATCCGCCTGCGGGGGGTCAACCGCCACGAGTTCTCACCGGACTCGGGCCGCGTCGTCGACCTGGACCTCGTCCGCGACGAGCTGCTGCTGATGAAACAGCACAACATCAACGCGATCCGGACCAGCCACTACCCGCCCGCGCCGGGCGTGCTGGAGCTGTGCGACGAACTCGGCTTCTGGGTCGTCGACGAGAACGACCTGGAGACGCACGGCTTCATCGTCGGCGGCTGGTCCGGCAACCCGACGGACGACCCTGTCTGGCGCGGCGCCTGCCTGGACCGGATCCGGCGGACGGTCGAGCGGGACAAGAACCACCCGTCGGTCATCGTCTGGTCACTCGGCAACGAGGCCGGCACCGGCTCGAACCTCGCGGCGATGGCCGATTGGGTGCGCGGCCGCGACCCGGGTCGGCCGGTCCACTACGAGGGCGACTACGACGGCGCCTACGTCGACGTCTTCAGCCGGATGTACGCCTCGGTCGAGGACTGCGAGCAGATCGCCCGGCGTGCCGAAGCCCGGACCGACGAGCGCGGCGTCCCCTACCCGGGGCGCGGCGGGAGCGAGCAGACGCGGGACAAGCCGTTCTTCCAGTGCGAGTACGCGCACGCGATGGGCAACGGCCCCGGCGGACTTCGTGACTACGAGGACCTGTTCGATGCGTACGAGCGGCTGCAGGGCGGCTTCGTCTGGGAGTGGCTGGACCACGGCATCCGCCGGACCGCGCCGGACGGCCGCGCCTACTGGGCCTACGGAGGCGACTTCGGTGAACCTCTGCACGACGGGAACTTCATCACCGACGGACTGGTCTTCCCCGACCGGACGCCGTCGCCGGGGCTGGTCGAGGTCAAGGCCGTCTTCGCGCCGGTCCGGATCGGGCCGGGCGCCGACCCGGGAACGGTCCGGGTCACCAACCGCTACGCCGTGACCTCGCTGGCACACCTGCGGTTCGCGCTGTCGGTCGACGACGAGCTCGGCTCCCACCCGGCCGGTGAGCTACGGCTGCCCGACGTACCGCCGGGAACAAGTGTCGAGCTGTCACTGCCCGAGATGCCCGCAGGGTCCGGCGAGACGTTGGCCACAGTGCGAGCGGTGCTCGCCAGCGACACCGCCTGGGCCTCGGACGGCCATGTCGTCGCCACCGGCCAGGTACCGCTGCAGGCCGCCGTGCCCCCGGTGTCGTCCGTCGGCGGAGCTCGGGTCCGTGGTGACCGGGACGGGATCCACCTCGGCGACGCCGTCTTCGCGCACGGCACCGGTCGGCTCGTCCGGCTCGGCGAGCTGGAGCTGACCGGTCCGCGGCTGGACCTGTGGCGGGCGCCGACCGACAACGACGGCGGAGGGTTCGCACCGGCGGAGCTGGCCGGGATCTGGCGCACGGCCGGTCTGCACCGGCTGGAGCATCGGACGATCGGCGTCGAGGTCGTCGACGACACCGAGCTGGTCGTCCGGACCCGGGTCGCCGCCGCGGCACATCGGCGAGCGATGCTCGCGACCTACCGGTGGTCGGCCACGGACACCGAGCGTGGCGTCTCCGGCCCCCTCGGGCTGACCGTCGAGATCGTCCCGGAAGGCGACTGGCCGTTCGTGCTGCCCCGCCTCGGACTCAGGCTGGCCCTCCCGTCATGGGCCGACGCCGTGACCTGGTTCGGCCTCGGCCCGGGCGAGGCATACGCGGACACCCGCAGTGGGGTCCGGCTCGGCCGGTTCTCCAGCACCGTCGACAGGATGCAGACCCCGTACGTCTTCCCGCAGGAGAACGGCCAGCGCCTCGGCACGCGGTGGGCGACCCTGCGCGCCGGCCCGGCCGGCCGGGGGCTGCGGATCGCGGCCGAGCCGGCCGTCGGCTTCACCGCCCGGCGGTGGACCTCGGAGCAGCTGGACGCGGCCCGGCACGGCACCGACCTGCACCCCGGACCGGACGTCGTGGTCAACCTCGACCTGGCGCAGAACGGCATCGGCACGGCGTCGTGTGGACCCGGGGTCCGGCCCGCCTACCAACTGCACGCCGAGCCGGCGACGATGCGCGTGGTCTTCACCGAGCTGATCGGCGAGGACTGAGGAGCGGGTTCCCGGCCGGCCGGGAACGACTGCGCCGCCGCCGACGGGCTCGGCCGGTCAGGCGCCGGGGTAGCTGACGCCAAGGGCGTCCAGCGCCTGCTGGAGGATCGACGCGACCGTCACCGAGTCGTCCAGCGGCATGACGGCGCTCTCGGTCGCTCCGGCGCGGACGCACTCCTCGACGTGACGCAGCTGGGGCACGTACCCGTTGCCCTCCAGCTCGACCCGGAACGTCTCCGGATCGGCGCCCTCGCGCCGCAGGGTCATCGACGTCGGGGTATGGAACTGCTCGTCGACGTCCACCCGGCCCGCGGTCCCGGCGACCGACGCCGTGACCGACAACGGGGCCAGCAGCGACGACGCGACGAGCGCCGAGGTGCCGCCGGGGTAACGCAGCAGCAGCGAGGCCTCGGCGTCGACGCCGTCCGGTGAGAGGGCGCCGCTCGCCTCGACCGACTCGGGGGAGCCGAGCAGCATCTGGACGAAGTTGACCGGGTAGATGCCGAGGTCGAGCAGCGATCCACCGCCGAGCGCCGGGTCCCACATCCGCGACGCCGCGTCGTACTGCGACACGAAACCGAACGCCGCCGTGACCAGCCGCAGGTCGCCGATCGCGCCGTCGGCCACCAGCGTCCGGAGCCGGGTCACCAGCGGGTTGAACCGCATCCAGACCGCCTCCATGAGGAAGACGCCCTGCTCGCGGGCCACCGCCACCAGCGCGGCGGTGTCCGCCGGGGTGAGGGTCATCGCCTTCTCGCACAGCACCGCCTTGCCGGCCTCCAGCGCGGCGCGCGCCGGACCGAGGTGCTGGGCATGCGGGGTCGCGACGTACACGACGTCGACCCGCGGGTCGGCAACCAGCTCCTCGACCGAGCCGTACCCGGTCGCGGACCCGTCGCCGAACTCGTCGGCGAACAGTTGCGCCCGGCGCGCGTCCCGGGAGCTGGCCGCGACCAACCGGTCCGCGCCCAGCAGCCGCAGGTCGGCACCGACCGTGCGGGCAATGCCGCCGGTCGCGACGAAGCCCCAGCCGAGCGGCTGTGATCCGGCGCCAACGACCGGCCCACGGGCGGTCACCGGCCGGCCCCGTACAGCCGGTCCCCGGCGTCGCCCAGGCCGGGGACGATGAATCCCGCGTCGTTCAGCCGTTCGTCCACGGATGCGGTGACCACGGTCAACGGAACCTCCAGCTCGTCGGTCAGGGTGCGCAGGGCGGCGATGCCCTCGGGCGCGGCCAGCAGGGTGACCGCGGTGACGTCACTGGCGCCACGGTCGACGAGGAACTGGACCGCTGCCGCCAGGGTGGCGCCGGTGGCCAGCATCGGGTCAACGATGTAGCACTGCCGACCGGTCAGGTCCGCCGGCAGCCGCTCGGCGTAGGTGGATACCTGCAGGGTCGCCTCGTCGCGGATCATCCCGAGGAAGCCGACCTGCGCGGTGGGCAGCAGGCGCAGCATCCCGTCCAGCATGCCCAGCCCCGCCCGCATGATCGGCACGACCAGCGGCTTGGGGCCGGCCAACCGCAGCCCGACGGTCTCCGCCACCGGGGTGGTCAGTGCCGTCGGGTGCGTCCTGATGTCCCGCGTCGCCTCGTACGCCAGCAGGGTGACCAGCTCGTCGACCAGCCGGCGGAACGTCGTGGTGTCGGTGGAGGTGGCCCGCAGCGTCGTCAGCTTGTGCGCCACCAGCGGGTGCTCGACGACCAGCAGGCGCATGCGCGCAAGCTACGCGACGGTGCGCGCCGACCCCCGGTGCCGGGCCTGCTGTCCGGCTCGCCGGGCTGTTCCGATCCCCGGCGTCGTCTGCCACGATGCGGGAGTCCGCCCCACCCAGCCCGCCCCAACCAGCCCGCGCCACACCATCCAGCCCCACACCATCCAGCCCTACACGATCCGGCCCGGACCGTCCCGGTCGGGACCGGCGAAACCGAGGAGACAGCGATGCCCGGCGATGCCCAGGACTCGGTGGAGCTGCCGGACCGTCCCCGCGCCCGCGACAGCGCGTGGCAGGAGGAGGACCTCGAGGAGCTCGACGTCGACGACGAGAAACCTCCTGGCCCGGCGGCTGGCCCGACTGCCACCGGTGCGCCCGACGCCGACGCCGACGAGGACGAGTCCGACGACGACGAGTCCGACGATGACGATGACGAGGACGACGACGGGGAGGACGACGACATCGACGGAGAGGACGAGGTCGACTTCGCCGTTGTCGCCTACCGCGACGGTGGCCGCTGGCAGGTCGACCCGCTGCCGGCCGACGCCGTCGGGACGTGGGACGGGTTCCGGACGACGGTCGCCGGACGCTCGGGTGAGACCGGCGTCATCGGCATCGCGAGCCTGGACGACTCCGCGCTGGTCGTCCTGCGCCTCACCGGGGCGGGTGAGCAGATCCTGCTGTCCGACCTCGAGACCGCGGACTACCTGGTGTTCTCCGACGACCTCGTGGAGTACTTGCGCCGGACCGACCCCGCGGTCGACGAGCTCGTGGAGACGACGGACTTCGGGGAGGCCGAGGACCCCGTCCCGGTCGGCGAGCTCGGGCTGCTCGGGGACCTCGGGGTGGCCGGGGACGACATGCGGGAGTTGTGCGAGGACCTCGGCGGGGAGCCGGAGGACCTGCTGGAGGAGATCGGCGAGGCCCTCGGGCTGGGCCGTGCCCTCGGCGACGCGGTCGACGCCGCGGTCGCCGCCGCCCGCTGACCGTCGGCGTGACGGTGCCCGCCGGCGCGGCGGTGCCCGCCGGTTGGGAGCCGGTGATGCGCCTGGCGCTGGACCAGGCACGGTTGGCCCCGAATACCGGTGACGTCCCGGTGGGCGCGGTGGTGCTGGGACCGGACGGCACGCTGGTCGCCGCCAGCCGTAACGAACGCGAGGCGACCGGCGACCCGACCGCGCACGCGGAGATCGTCGCCATCCGGGCCGCCGTGCGGGTCGTCGGGGACGGCTGGCGGCTGGTCGGCTGCACGCTGGTTGTCACCCTCGAGCCGTGCCCGATGTGCGCCGGTGCGTTGGTGGCGGCGCGCGTCGGCCGACTGGTGTTCGGCGCCTATGACGAGAAGGCGGGCGCGGTCGGGTCGGTGTGGGACGTCGTGCGGGATCGGCGGGTGCTCGCGCGTCCGGACGTCGTCGGTGGTGTGCTGGCGGCCGAGTGCGGGCAGCTGCTGGAGCGGTTCTTCCTCGGGCAGCGCGCTCGGTAGGCTGTCCGGCGGTGGCGTGTCCGAGCGGCCTAAGGAGCACGTCTCGAAAACGTGTGAGGCTAACCCCTCCGTGGGTTCAAATCCCACCGCCACCGCCACGAACCGCTGCATGCGAGCCTTCGGCCCGCCCGTTCCCCGGGCGGGCCGTTTGCGCCCACCCGGACGGGCAGCCGCGTCCGGGGCTCAGTCCCGCAGGCGGATGCGGTCGACGGTGGCGATCTGCTCTCGCCAGCGGTGCAGCGGGACCGAGGTCGTGCCGGCGTCGCGGAGCGACTCGACGGTCCCGTCGGCGGCGAAGGTGTAGTGCATCGCCTCGCCGGCCGAGCCGTACCCGGACCGCTCGGTGATGCGCAGTGTCGTCGCGTCCTCGACGGCCAACGGGGTCGCCTTGACCGCCGGGTCGGCCTGGTCCGGATTCAACGCCCACAGGCGATCGCCGAGCAGCGCCACCTCGCTCACGCCCATCAGCGTCGCGAACTGCCCCGTGAACCGGGCAGGGGCGATGCCGTCCGGCACCGGCGGGGTGTCCAGGGCCGGGTCCGTCGCGAGCGCCAGCACGGAGAAGAACGCGTCGGCGAACTCCGCGGCCGGACCGTCGGCGCCGTTGGTGAGCACCGAGACGACCACGCGGTCCTCGGGATCGAACAGCGAGCGGGTGATGTGGCCGGGGTAGCCGCCGCTGTGGCCGAACAGCTTGCGTCCGCGGACGGTGTTCAGGATCAGCCCGAGCCCGTAGCCGCCGTCGTCCACCGCCCACTCCTGCCGGCGCATCGACCGCTTGGCGTCGTCGGACAGCAGCCGCTCGTCGCCCGGCAGGTGCGCGGTGAAGTAGGCGGTCAGGTCCTCAGCGGTCGCGTAGAACCCGGTCGCCGCGGCCAGGTCGTGGGTGTCGACGTGGTCCACCGGCACGCGCTCGCCGAGCGCGAGAGCGGTGTAGCCGGTTGCGTAGTCGGGCGCCCGCGCCGGGTCGTACTCCGGGCCGGTGTCCGCCAGCCCCAGCGGTTCGACGATGCGCTCACCTACGTAGGTGTTGTACGGGCGGCCCGAGGCTGCCTCGATCACCAGGCCGAGCAGGCCGTAGCCGATGTTGGAGTACTTGAAGTCCCGGTCGGCGGGGAAGACGGCGGCATCGTCGTCGGCGATCGCCAGCAGACGCTGACGGTCCGGGAACGGCAGGCCGAGGACCCAGTGGTCGCAGTCGTGGCCATCGCGGATGATGCCGCCGCCGTGGGAGAGCAGCTGTCGCAGCGTGCGCCGAGCCACGTCCGGCGCCGTCTGCACCAGCTGGGGCAGCCACCGGCCGACGGTGTCGTCCAGTCGCAGAACACCGCTCTCCATCAGCTGCAGCACCGCCACGGCGGTGAACGTCTTGGAGTGGCTGGCGATCCGGAACAGGTGCCGGGCGGTCAGCGGTGTCGGCTCGGCCAGGTCCGCACAGCCGTACGCCGCGGACAGGACCAGCTCACCGTCGACGCGAACCGCGACCTGGACGCCGGGCACCCGCAGCACGGCGCTGCGATGGGCGAGCCAGCCGCGGTACCAGGCAACGACGGAGGACAGCACGGCAGGCGTCAGCGGGGGCACGTCGGCACGCTAACCCGCCAGGCGACGACGGCGGGACCCTGCCGAAATTGCCGGCGGACCGCCCGGGACGCTGGTTAACGTCGCCCGCACCGGCCGACTGGGCCGGCTGCCCCCGGAGCCGCTCCGTGTCCCCAGACCAGCACCCCGACGAACCGCTACCCAGCACCACTGCTGCGCGCGACACCCTGGATCGGTCTGCGTTCGTCGCTGCTGTCGCCGCTCTCGGCGGCCCGCAGCAGACCGTCGGCGCGCTCGCCATGGCCGTGGACGCGTCGCCGACGGGCGCCGTGCCCTCCCGGGTCGCTCGGGTGGAACGCGGCCGTGCCCTGGTCCTGGTGATCGGCTGCCCGAGCCGGCCTGTCCCGGTCGAGCCGGTCGGGGACCTGGCCGTCGGTCAGTGGTGCGTCGTCACCGGGCTGCGCGACGGCGGACCGGGAACGGTCGAGGCTGCGATGCCCCGCCGTACCGCACTGGTCCGGCACGCCGCCGGGGCCCGTTCCACCGCGCAGGTGCTTGCCGCGGACGTCGACATCGTCGCGCTCACGGCTGCGGTCGACCGCCGGGTGCCCGCCCGGCTGATCGAGCGGCTGCTCGCGCTGGTGTGGGATAGCGGCGCCCGGCCGGTCATCGTGCTGACCAAGACCGACCTGGTGGACTCCGGCACGGTCGCGTCGGTCCGCCGGGAGGTGGCCGAGCTGGCACTCGGCGTCGACGTGCTGGCGGTCTCCGCCCGGACCGGGGCCGGCGCCGACGAGATCGCCGCCCTCGTCCCCGCGGGCTCGACCCTGGCGCTGTTGGGCAGCTCCGGCGCCGGGAAGTCCTCGCTGGCGAACCTGATGCTGTCCGGCGGGATCCCGGCGCCGGACCCGGGCCGTCCGGGTCGACCCGGTCTGCTGCGGACCGGGCAGGTGCGTGATGCCGACGCACGGGGCCGGCACACGACGACCTGGCGGGAGCTGGTCGGTGTCCCCGGCGGTGGAGCGCTCGTCGACACCCCGGGCCTGCGCAGCGTCGGGATGTGGACGTCCGGCGACGGGGTGGACACCGTCTTCTCCGACGTCGTCCAGCTGGTGGCGTCCTGCCGGTTCGCCGACTGCCGGCACGACAGCGAGCCGGGGTGCGCGGTCACCGCCGCCGTCGACGCCGGGCAGCTCAGCCCAGCCCGGTTGGCGGGGTGGCGGGCGCTGCAGCGGGAGGCGACATGGGCGGCGTCGCGCAACGACGCGCGGCTGCGGTCGGAGATCCGGCAGCAGTGGAAGCAGCGCTCACGGGACGCGCGGCACCGCAGCCGTCCCTGAGGAGCGCGTCCGGCCGCTTTCAGCCGCCGGCGAACGGGGGCAGGACGTCGACGACGGCGCCGACCGGCACCGGGGTCGTCGGCCGGGCGGACACCGTCGCGACGAGGTAGGAACAGGCCGGCAGGGCGGCGACCAGGCCCGGATGCCGGAGTTCGGCCTGCGTCAGCAGATCCGCCAGGGTCGCGTGCGGTCCGACCGGCACGACCTCCTCCGCCAGCCCGGCAGCCTCCTCCGCCGCTGCGAAGTACCGGATGAGCACCGTCCCGGGCAGCTCAGCCACCGATCGCGCTCATCGGTCGGGCGGGCTGGACGAATCCGGACGACGCGATCCCGCCGCCGGCCCCGACCTCGTCGTCGATGCCGTGGCCGGCCGGCTTGGCCCACATCGTCGCCCGCCAGGCCTCCGCGATCTCGGCGTCATCGGCGCCGGACCGCAGCATCGCGCGCAGGTCGGTCTCGGTGTGGGAGAACAGGCAGCTGCGCAGCTGCCCGTCGGCGGTCAGCCGGGTGCGGTCGCAGGCACCGCAGAACGAGGCGGTGACCGAGGCGACGATGCCGACCCTGCCCTGCAGCCGCCCGTCCACCGAGCGGACCGCGAAGCGTTCGGCCGGTGCGGACCCGCGCGGCTCCTCGTCGGCGACCAGCCTGAACTCGCGCGACAGCCGGTCGTGGATCTCGGCCGCGGTGACCATCGTCGCCCGGGTCCAGCCGTGCCCTGCGTCCAGCGGCATCTGCTCGATGAACCGCAGCTCGTATCCCGCGGCCAGGCAGAACCGGAGCAGCTCCGGGGCCTGCTCGTCATTCACCCCGCGCATCAGCACCGCATTGACCTTGACGGGGGCCAGTCCCGCCGACGCGGCAGCGGCGAGGCCCGCCAGCGTCTGGTCCAGCCGGTCCCTGCGGGCCAGCGCCCGGAAGGTGTCCGGTCGCAGCGTGTCCAGGGACACGTTGACCCGGTCCAGGCCGGCGGCAGCCAGGTCTGCCGCGGACCGGGCCAGACCGAGCCCATTGGTGGTCATCGCGATCCGCGGCCGGGGCTGCAGGGCCGCGATACCGGCGACGATGTCGACCAGGTCCCGTCGCAGCAGCGGTTCTCCGCCGGTGAGCCGGACGTGGCGGACACCGAGGGCGGTGACGGCCACGCCGGCCAACCGGACCAGCTCCGCGGCGGTCAGCAGGTCGTCACGGGCCAGCCAGTCCACGCCCTCGGCCGGCATGCAATAGGTGCAACGCAGGTTGCACCGGTCGGTCACCGAGAGGCGCAGGTCCGCGGCGACCCGCCCGAAGCGGTCGACGAGGGCGTCCCCCGCCGGGCGCGGCCGGAGGCCCTGGTCACCTGTCGCCGATGGGGCTTGTGCGGGACGCGTACCGGGCAGCGGGAGGAACACCGGAGCCGCCACCGGCACAGGGTAGGTCGGTCGGCGCCGGACCGGGCCTGCACGGGCACGCACCCCGGCGTCAGCTCCCGGTGATGCTCGGCAGGGTGCAGTCGGCGGGGAACAGCGCCGACCTGGTGGTGACCGGGACTGCGCCGGGGTACTTCGCTGCCAGGGCCCGGAACCGCGGCCCCAGCACCAGGTCGACCGAGGGGTCGTTCTTGGCGACCTTCTCGAACGTCGCCCCCGGCACCTGGCCCATCACCAGCGCGACGGAGGGCAGGCGGGGGTCCGCCGCACGGACATTCGCCACACCGGAGAACTCGGCCCGGTCGTTGCCGGCCGCCCCCGTCTGGAACCCGCGGTTCTGCAGGGTCGACGATGTCGCGGCGGCCAGTCCGACCCGGCCGCCGGGCGCGTTGAAGACGGTGACCCGGACCTGGTTGATGCGCAGCACGGCGGCCGCGCCACGCGGGGCGACTTTCACCCGGGCCGGCGTGCAGTGCCCGGGCGGCGAAAGTTGCGGCGGAGCGTTCAGCTGGCGCACCGCATACCAGCTCGCTCCGATCAGGAGTGCGAGCAGGAGCATCAGCGTCAACGGGGTGCGCAGCCGGAAGGCCCGGCGGGACCGGTGCTCGATCCGTTCGCTGCTCATCGGACTGCCCAGTCGGTCCGGGCCGCGCGGCAGGGCTGGGCGGCGCGGCGGGGCTGGGCGGCGCGGCGGGGCTGCCTGTTCACCGGGGTGGACTCCGTTCCGTGCGGGACCTCGGGCACGACGCCAGTCTGACCCGCCAACGCGCCGGCGTGCCGGACGGGTACCCGGCTACCCGGCGACGCCCACCTGTCCCCGGTGGGCCGGCCCGGCGGCGGCCACCGATGGCGCCGGGATAGGTACCGGTCGGGTGGCCGAACCACCGCCCGGGCCCCACCCCCGCAGCCGAGAGCGGTTGACGCATCTGATGGAAGCGATGCTCCGATGAGTTGCCGATGCTCTCGGTAGCCCGCAGACTGGTGCCATGGCCGCCACCTCCAAGTCCGCCCGCGCCGCGTCGCCCTCACCGGCGGAAACCGATGTGAGCCCCGCTCCGTCGCGACGCCGCGGTGGCAAGACGACCGCCGGGAACCTTGCTGCCGGGGAGGCGCCGCGCGCTGCCAGGCGGGGTGCGCGCAAGGACGCTGCCGCCACGGCAGCCGCCACCTCGGCCGCGGACACCGAGACGGGGCCGACGGCGAAGAAGGCCACTTCGGCGGCGGCGGCGCGCGAGCCTGCGGCCGGTGCGACGACCGGCGGCACGACCGGCTCGCCGCGCCAGCGGGTTCGGGCCGAGACCCTCGAGCGGATCCTGTCGATCGCCCACGACCGTCTCGTCGCCGGCGGAGCGGATGCGCTCTCCCTGCGCTCGGTCGCCCGGGAGCTCGGCATGGTCTCGTCGGCGGTCTACCGCTATGTCGCCAGCCGGGAGGACCTGCTGCGCATGCTGGCCGCCCGCGCCGGTGCCGAGCTGGGGGAGGCCGTCGACGCCGCGTCCCGCAGCCGGCGCGGTGACGCGGGCCGGCGTCTGGCGACGATCGCCCGCGCGGTACGGACCTGGGCGCTGGAACACCCCGGCGACTTCGGTCTGCTCTACGGGCGGGTCGGCACGACCGCGGCCGGGGCGGGCGCCACCGCGAACGCAACCGAGCCCGGGTCGGGTGCTCTCGGTGTGCCGGCGGCGCTGCTGCACCTGTATGTCGAGGACGAGTCCGGGACCCCCGGGCGATACACCCCGGCGGTCCGTCGCGAGCTGGCGACGCTGGCCGGTGCACTCGGTGTCGACGCTTCTCCGGCGGCCACCGCGCGTGCACTGCTCGCGTGGTCCACCATCGCCGGTGCCGTGGCCGTCGAGGTCTCCGGTCAGCTGACCGGCGTCGTCGGAAGTCCCGGTGCACTGTTCGACGTACAGGTGGAGCACATCGCCGCGGCCACCGGACTGGCCGGCTGACCGTCGCCGGAGATCGGTGCCGATCCCTGGCGGAGGATGCGGGATTCGAACCCGCGAGGGAGTTGCCCCCCAACACGCTTTCCAAGCGTGCGCCATAGGCCACTAGGCGAATCCTCCTGCGTCGGGCAGGTTACCCGGCGGGGGTGCGCGTCCCCCGCGCCCGGAAACGGGAGCGCCCGTCCGCCCGCGCCCGGAACGGGAGCGCCCGTCCGCCCGCGCCCGGAACGGGAGCGCCCGTCCGCCCGCGCCCGGAACGGGAGCGCCCGTCCACCCGCGCCCGGAACGGGAGCGCCCGTCCACCCGCGCCCGGAACGGGAGCGCCCGTCGTAGTGTCACGAGCAGCCCCCCGCGTGGCGGCACCCCGCTCAACTCCCCCAGGGCCGGAAGGCAGCAAGGGTCGGTGGGCTCTGCCGGGTGCGCGGGGGGTCTTCGTGACGACCGCTGGACTCCGGTCCACTGTCGGCGGGCGGCGTTAGTGTCGGCGCGGTGGAAGCCCCCCTGGCCCTGTACCGCCGGTACCGGCCGGGGACGTTCGCCGAGGTGGTCGGGCAGGACCAGGTCACCGTCCCGCTGTGCCGGGCGCTGGACGCCAACCGGGTCAACCACGCCTATCTGTTCTCCGGTCCCCGTGGGTGCGGCAAGACGACGAGTGCCCGCATCCTGGCCCGTTCGCTGAACTGCGAGCTCGGGCCCACCTCGACCCCGTGCGGGACCTGCCGGAACTGCCGCGACCTCGCTCCGGGTGGGCCGGGCAGCGTCGACGTCATCGAGATCGACGCAGCCAGTCACGGCGGGGTCGACGACGCCCGAGACCTGCGCGAGCGTGCGTTCTTCAGCCCGGTCGCGTCCCGGTACAAGGTCTACGTCGTCGACGAGGCGCACATGGTCAGCTCGGCCGGGTTCAACGCGCTGCTCAAGGTCGTCGAGGAGCCGCCGGAGCATCTGAAGTTCATCTTCGCCACCACGGAGCCGGAGAAGGTCATCGGCACGATCCGGTCGCGGACCCACCACTACCCGTTCCGGTTGATCCCGCCGCGGACGATGGCCGCCCACCTGGCGTCGATCGCGGAGCGGGAGGGCGTTCCGATCGCTCCAGCCGTGCTCCCGCTCGTCGTGCGCGCCGGCGGCGGCTCCGCGCGGGACGCGCTGTCGGTGCTGGACCAGCTGATCGGTGGGGCGGGCCCGGACGGGGTCACCTACGACGACGCGATCGCACTGCTCGGCTACACCTCGGATGCGCTGCTCGACCGGGTCGTCGACGCGCTCGCCGCCTACGACGGCCGGGAGGTCTTCGCGGCGGTCGAGCAGGTCATCGAGGCAGGTCAGGACCCGCGCCGGTTCGTGGAGGACCTGCTGCGCCGGATGCGCGACCTGGTCGTGCTCGGCGTCGTGCCCGACGCGGGCCGCGCGGAGCTGCTGGACGTACCGCCGGAGACGGTCGACGCCCTGGCCCGCCAGTCGACCGCGGTGGGCCGGGCCGCGGCGCTGCGGGCGGCGGAGCTGCTCGACGCCGGCGTCACCGACATCCGCGGTGCGACGGCCCCGCGACTACACCTGGAGCTGCTGCTGGCTCGACTGCTGCTGCCCGCTGCCGCCGACGGTGAGGCGTCGTTCGGCGCCCGGCTGGAACGACTCGAGCGGCGCCTCGCGTCCCCGGTTCCTGACACTGCGCCGGCTTCGGCACCGGCTGCCGCAGACCGGACCGCCGCCCGGATCGCGCCATCCCCTGCCCCGGCCGACAACGGCAGGCGGGAGCCGACGCCGGCCCATCCGGGCGCGGTCGATCGGTCGACACCGCCCGAGCGGGGACGTCCCGGCCAGGTGACGCTGGCCGACGTGCGGCGGTTGTGGCCGGAGCTGCTGGAGTCGCTGCGCAGCACGAGTCGCTTCACGTGGATGGCGCTCCAGGGCTCGCAGATCGTCGGGCTCGAACGCGATCTGCTAACGATCGCCGTCGGCAGCGAAGGCGTGCGGACGAACTTCCAGCGCGGCGGGCGTGACGCCGCGGTCCGGGAGGCGCTGCGAGCGCTGTTCGCCCTCGATGTCCGCGTCGACGTCGTGGTGGGGCCGACCGGACCCGGACGGACCGCTGCGCCGACGGAACGGGTTCAGCCGCCCGACGCCACCCGGCCGACCGACTCGACCCGGCCGGATGACTCGGCCCGGCCGGATGACACCCCGTCGGTACGGACGCCCCGCGAGCCGGCCGCGGGCCCGGCCGCGCGGGCGACCGGGCCCGACCCTGTTGTCGTCACACCGGCCGTGGACCCACCGGCCGTGGACCCACCGGCCGTGGACCCACCGGCCGTGGACACAGCTGCTGTCGACACGCCTGCGGGCGGCATGCCTGCCGGTGTCGTGTGGCCGGAACCGGCCGCTCCCGGGGGCAGCCGGCCGCCAGCGGACCCGGCCGACTCCCGACGTCTTGCAGCCGGCCTGGACGGGACCAGCGGCAGCGGAACGAGCGGCAACGGGAGCGGTGGAGCCCGGGAGTCGGCGGCCGGCCGCGGCACGGTCGCCGAGCGACTGCGCGCGCAGGCCGCCGCGGCAGGCTCGCCGGATGACGCCGTCGATCCCGCCGACGCCGACCTTGACGGGCCCGGCCTGTCCACGACCGAACTGCTGACCCGCGAGTTCGCCGCCGAGGTCATCGAGGAGCGTCCGCGTGTCGAATGACCCGGCCCGCGCCGGTCCGGCGGCCCCGTCAGGACCGTGCCGCGTCAGGACCGTGCCGCGGCGCGCGCGGGCAGCCGGTCGCCCTACGGTTGGCCCGTGACCGCGCAGCCGCCGTTCGGACCTGACGACCGCGACCCCGGAACCGACGACGTGCCGGCCGGCGCCGATCCGTTCGCCGCCCTGGGTGGCCTGTTCGGACCGGGCGGGCTGGGTTCCATGCAGGACCTGCTCGCCCAGGCCCAGCAGATGCAGTCCGACCTCGCCGACACCCAGCGGCGGCTGGCCGACACGCACGTCTCCGGGACGTCCGGCGGGGGGCTGGTGAAGGCGACGGTCACCGGTGACCGTGAGTTGGTCGCGCTGACCATCGATCCCTCGGCCGTCGACCCGGCCGACACCGAAACCCTCGCGGACCTGGTCGTGGCCGCGGTCCGGGCCGCGAACGAGCACGCCCGCACCGTCGGTGAGCAGGCGATGGCCGAGCGCATGCCGGACCTGTCGGGGGTCGACCTCGGCGCTCTCGGTGAGCTGGGGGCGATCGGTGGCAGCGGGGGCGCCGGGGTCGGAGCCGACTTCGGGCCCAGCGTGCCGGGTGGTGCCGCGACCGCGTCGATCCCGCCGCTGGTTCCGGACGACCCGGCGGACGCCTACTCCGACCTCGGCACGGACGCACCCGGCCCTCGCGACTCCGGGCCTCGCGACTCCGGGCCCCGCGACTCCGGGCCTCGCGACTCCGAGCGCCGCGACTCCGGCCCCGGGAACTCGGGAACCGACGGCCGTGACCAGCGGGGACCGCATGTATGAGGGTGTCGTCCAAGACCTGATCGACGAGCTCGGGCGGCTGCCCGGCGTCGGGCCGAAGAGCGCTCAGCGGATCGCCTTCCACCTGCTCGCCGCCGACCCCAAAGACGTCAGCCGGCTGGCGGAGGTGCTGACGATCGTCAAGTCCAAGGTCCGGTTCTGTTCGGTCTGCTTCAACGTCGCCGAGGAGCCGATCTGCCGGATCTGCCGGGACCCGCGCCGGGACCCCGCGATGCTCTGCGTCGTGGAGGAACCGAAGGACATCGTCGCGGTCGAGCGGACCCGGGAGTACCGCGGTCGTTACCACGTGCTGGGTGGGGCGATCAATCCGATCGAGGGTGTCGGCCCGGACGACCTGAAGATCCGCGAGCTGCTGGCCCGGCTCGCCGACGGGGCGGTCGGCGAGATCATCTTAGCGACCGACCCGAACCTGGAGGGCGAGGCGACCGCTACTTACCTGGCCCGGGTCCTGGGCCCGCTCGGCCTACGGGTCTCCCGGCTGGCCAGCGGCCTGCCGGTCGGCGGTGACCTGGAGTACGCGGACGAGGTCACGCTCGGTCGGGCCTTCTCCGGCCGCCGCACCCTGGCCAGCTGACCGGACGGCTCCCGGCGCTGCGGAATGGCAGCGTGTGGACCGGACGTTCCCCCGGACGGAAGGCCGGCCCCGGCACGGGCGTCGGCAACCGACGGGAAGGACTGACCGACGATGCCCACGCGCACCGCACGTACCGCCTGGACCGGCACGCTGGAGAAGGGCTCCGGCCAGGTCGAAATGACCAGTTCCGGCGTGGGCACCTACACCGTGTCGTTCCCGAAGCGTGCCGCCGAGTCCGCGGGCGGGGCCACCAGCCCGGAGGAACTCATCGCCGCGGCGCACTCCGCCTGCTACGCGATGCAGCTGTCCGCGGTGATCGCGCAGGCCGGCGGCACTCCGCAGAGCCTGGACGTGTCCGCCGACGTGTCCCTCGGGCCGGACCCGGCCGGCGGGTTCCGGCTCACCGGCATCGCGCTGACGGTCCGTGGCGAGGTCGACGGCCTGGACGCGCCCGGGTTCGCGAAGGCGGCGCAGGAGGCCAAGGTCAGCTGTCCGGTCAGCAAGGCGCTCACCGGCGTCGACATCACGCTCGACGCCTCGCTCGAGGCCTGAGACCCGCCGATAGTCTTCGGGGCGGTCCGGGTTCAGCACCGGTCCGCCCCGGAAGTATCGGCGGCCCCACGGGGCACGCACCCGCCGGGCCCGGGCGACGAGACGGAAGGCGCAGCACCGCATGGCACTCGTCGTCCAGAAGTACGGGGGGTCCTCGGTCGCCGACGCTGCCGCTATCAAGCGGGTGGCCCACCGGATCGTCGCCGCGCGCAAGGACGGCGCCGACGTGGTGGTGGCCGTATCGGCGATGGGTGACACGACCGACAACCTGCTGGAGCTGGCCAACCAGGTGACCCCGCTGCCCGGCGGCCGCGAGTTGGACATGCTGCTCACCTCCGGTGAGCGGATCTCGATGGCGCTGTTGGCGATGGCGGTCACCGACCTCGGCTTCGAGGCGCGCTCGTTCACCGGTAGCCAGGCCGGGGTGATCACCGACTCCGCCCACGGCCGGGCGCACATCATCGACGTCACACCGGGCCGGATCCGCGCGGCGCTCGACGAGGGCGCCGTCGTGATCGTCGCCGGGTTCCAGGGCGTCAGCCGGGACACCAAGGACATCACCACCCTCGGTCGTGGCGGGTCGGACACCACGGCCGTGGCGCTCGCTGCGGCACTGGACGCCGACGTCTGCGAGATCTACACCGACGTCGACGGGGTGTTCACCGCAGATCCCCGGATCGTCGGCAACGCGCGCCGGTTGGCGACCATCTCCTACGAGGAGATGCTGGAGATGGCCGCGTGCGGAACCAAGGTCCTGCACCTGCGCAGCGTCGAGTACGCCCGCCGCTACGCGATCCCGATCCACGTCCGGTCCTCGTTCAGCGACCGGCCGGGGACGATCGTGAGCAGTGCACCGACCCGGCCGGCACAGAAGCCCGATCCGGCGGCAGACCCGACACGGGCGCCGGGCACCGAGGAGCTCGAGACAGGGAAGGCGGTCACCGTGGAGGAACCGATCATCGCGGGGGTCTCGCACGACCGCGGCGAGGCGAAGATCACCCTGGTGGGTGTGCCGGACGTCGTGGGCCGGGCCGCGGAAGTGTTCTCCGCGGTCGCCGCGGCGCAGATCAACATCGACATGATCGTGCAGAACGCGCCCGTCGGGGCGTCCCGGCTGGCCGACATCTCCTTCACGCTGCCCACCGCGGACGTCGCCGCCGCGGTGCAGGCGCTGGACCGAGTGAGCGATGCTCTCGGGTACGGCTCGCTGGTCGTCGACGACCAGATCGGCAAGGTGTCGCTGATCGGTGCCGGGATGCGGAGCTCGCCCGGGGTGTCCGCGACCTTCTTCACCGCACTGGCCGGTGCCGGGATCAACATCGGGATGATCTCGACCTCGGAGATCCGGATCTCCGTCGTCGTCGCGGGGTCCGACGTCGATGCAGCGGTGACCGCCCTGCACACCGCGTTCGGGCTCGACGCGGCCGCGCCAGAAGCCGTCGTGTACGCGGGGACCGGGCGATGAGTGGCCGTGGCGGGCTGAGTGGCGCCGACGGGCTGACCGTCGGTGTCGTCGGCGCGACGGGGCAGGTGGGTGCGGTGATGCGGCGATTGCTGGACGAGCGCGACTTCCCCGTGGCCGGTATCCGCTACTTCGCCTCGCCGCGATCGGCCGGGACGACGCTGCTGTGGCGGGGAACCGACGTCGTCGTGGAGGACACGGCGAGCGCAGACCCGGCCGGAATCGACATCGCGGTCTTCTCCGCCGGCGCCGCGACGTCGCGGGAGCTGGCACCGCGGTTCGCCGCCGCCGGGGCCGTGGTGATCGATAACTCCTCGGCCTGGCGACGGGACCCGGCGATCCCGCTGGTGGTCAGCGAGGTCAACCCCGGTGACGTCGAGCTCGCCCTCGCGGCTGGCGGCCCGAGCATCATCGCCAACCCCAACTGCACGACGATGGCCGCGATGCCGGTGCTCGCCCCGCTGCACGCGGAAGCGGTGCTCACCCGGATCGTGGCGAGCACCTACCAGGCGGTCTCCGGCAGCGGCGTGGCCGGTGTCGCCGAGCTCGCCGGCCAGGCGCGCGCGATCGCCGCGTCCGCGCGGTTCACCGACCTGGTCACCGACGGCGCGGCGGTCCGCGGCCTGGCACCGCAGCAGTACGTCGAGCCGATCGCGTTCAACGTCGTCCCCCTCGCCGGCTCGATCGTCGACGACGGCTCGGCCGAGACCGACGAGGAGCAGAAGCTGCGCAACGAGAGCCGGAAGATTCTGCACATCCCGCAGCTGCGGGTGTCCGGCACGTGCGTGCGGGTGCCGGTGTTCACCGGCCACTCGCTGTCGCTGAACCTCGAGTTCGCCCGGCCGCTGTCGCCGGCCCGTGCCACCGAGCTGCTCAGCCACGCACCCGGCGTCCGCTTGGCCGACGTGCCGACACCGCTGGCCGCGGCCGGCGCCGACCCCAGTTTCGTCGGGCGCATCCGCACCGACCCCGGCGTCGACGGTGGGCGGGGGCTGGTGCTGTTCGTGAGCAACGACAACCTGCGCAAGGGTGCGGCGCTGAACACGATTCAGATCGCCGAGCTCGTCGCCGCACGGCTGCGCGCACCCGCGACGGCAGGGGCCGGTGCCGGCGCGCGGGTCTGAGCCGGCGCGCGGCTCGCTGGGGCGCGGGCCCGGTACGCCGGACCGTGCACGCGGGTCCGGCACGCCGGACCGTGTCCTGATGATCAGCCTGCACACCTCGCCGGTCGACCAGCCCGGCAGCGGTGACGCGGGGGGGATGAACACCTACGTCCTGCAGTCGGCGCGGGCGCTCGCGCGGGCCGGCGTCGAGGTCGAGCTGGCCACCGGAACGGCCGGCCCGGCGTCGGTCACCGTTCTCGGCCCGGGAATCCGGCTGCATGCCCTGCCGGTGGCCGGCGGTGACGGCATCGCTGCCCGGATCGAGGCCGCGCGCAGGTTCGGCAACGCCGTGGCCGAACGGGTCCCGCGGTGTCAGATCGTCCACGGCCACTACTGGCTGTCCGGGATCGCGGCCGAACAGGTCGCCGGCGCCTGCGCCGCCACGCTGGTCCAGTCCTCACACACCCTCGCCGCCGTCAAGGCCCAGGCGTTGGGCGATCCGGGTGCCGAGCCGCCTGAGCGGCTGCGGGCCGAGGAGCATCTGGCCCGGACCGCGGACCGGCTGGTGGCGAACACCGCGCTGGAGGCCGAGCAACTGATCCTGCTCTGCGGGGCCGATCCCGCCCGGGTGTCGATCGTGGAGCCCGGCGTCGACCTGGACGTGTTCGGTCCGGCTGCGCCGGACGGGGACGTGTTCGGTCCGGCTGCGCCGGACGGGGACGTGTTCGGTCCGCCTGCGCCGGACGGGGACGTGTTCGGTCCGGCTGCGCCGGACGGCCGGACCGCGACGGACGGCCGGACCGCGACGCGCGACGAGCTCGGGATCGAACCCGACGACCCGGTGGTGGCCTACGTCGGGCGACTACAGCCGCTCAAGGGCCCCGACGTCGTGCTCCGCGCCGCCGGTCCGCTGCTGTCGAGGCTGGTCGCCGCCGGCCGGCCGCCCCGGTTGACGGTCCTGGTGTGTGGGGCGCCGGCCGGGCAGGCGACCGGGGAGCTGGACCGGTTGGGCTCACTCGCTGCGGCTGCCCCGCCGGGGGTCACGGTCCGCTTCGTCCCGCCCCGACCGGCCGAGCGGCTCGCCGCGGTCTACCGCGCGGCCGACGTGGTGGCGGTGCCCAGCCGCAGCGAGTCGTTCGGCCTGGTGGCGCTGGAAGCGCAGGCCTGCGGCGTGCCGGTGGTGGCGGCCGCGGTCGGCGGGCTCTCGCGGGCCGTCGCGCCGGGCGCCGGAACCCTGGTGGCCGGGCACGACCCCGGGGACTGGGCGGCTGCCCTCGCGCGGATCCTCACCGACTCGGCCGCGGCCTCGGCGGCCGTGGCCGCCGGGCTGGCGCACGCGGCCGGCTTCTCCTGGGACCGGACGGCGCGCGGGCTGCTGGACGCGTACCGGGCGGCCGCGGACCCGTCGTACCGGGCACCGGTCGGGCGGACCGCCTGAGGGGTGGAAGCTCCCGGGCAGCGCGTCAGGTGTCGGGCAGGGCGTCCAGCACAGCGCGTGAGGCGGACATGCCCAGGCGCGTGGCGCCGGCGTCCAGCATCGACACGGCTGCCGCGGCATCGCGGATCCCGCCGCTGGCCTTGATGCCGAGCCGGCCGCCCACGGTCGCGGCCATCACCTCCACGGCGTGCCGGGTCGCGCCGCCGCCGGTGCCGAACCCGGTGCTGGTCTTGACGAACGCTGCGCCCGCGCGCTCCGCGGCCAGGCAGCCGGCGGCCAGTTCCTCGTCAGTGAGCAGTGCACTCTCCAGGATCACCTTAAGCGCGGCCGGTCCGCACGCCCGCCGGACCGCCGCCAGCTGATCCTCCACCTGCTGCCACAGGCCCGCCCGGACGAGTCCGAGGTCGACCACGACGTCCACCTCGTCGGCGCCGGCCGCGACAGCGCCGGCCGCCTCGGCGGCCTTGACAGCGGTCGTCGACGCACCGCTGGGGAACCCGCAGACGGTCGCCACCACCAGCGGCGCGGCGTCGGTCCGTGGCGATCCCGGCAGCCGTGGCGATCCCGGCAGCCGTGCCGGTGCGGGCAGCCGTGGCGATCCGGGCAGCCGCAGGGGCAGCCGCGCGGGCGACACGCACACGGCCAGCACGCCCAGCTCGGTCGCCTCGTCGACCAGCCGCGCCACGTCGGTGTCGGTCGCCTCCGGCTTGAGCAGCGTGTGGTCGATGGTCGCCGCCACTGCGGACCGGGTCCAGCGGGTGCTCACGACGCCTGCCCGACCGACGCCTGCCCGACCGACGCCTGGTCCCCGACCGGCTCGCCGGCCAGGGCGCGCCGGGCGAAGTCCAGCTCGGCGCGGGCCTGCCGGACCTGCTCGGCCACCACCAGCGAGCCGTGCCCGGCGTCGAACCGGTACACCTCGTGCGGGATGCCACGGTCCGCCAGCGCCGCCAGGTAGGTGTCGATCTGCCGGATCGGGCAGCGCGGGTCGTTCTCCCCGGCCAGCACGAGCACCGGGGCGCGGACCGCGTCTACGTAGGTCAGCGGCGAGGACACCCGGTAGGCGTCCGGCTTCTCCGCCGGCGTTCCGCCGAACAGCGAGCGATCGAACGCCTTGAGCGGCTCCATCTCGTCTTCGTAGGCCGCGACGTAGTCGGCGACCGGGACCGCCGCCAGGCCGACGGCCCAACTGTCCGGCTGGGTGCCGACGCCGAGCAGCGTCAAATATCCGCCCCACGAGCCACCGGCGAGCACGCACCGGTCCGGGTCCGCGACGCCGTCGGCCACTAGCTTGTCGCGCACCGCCAGCACGTCCGCCAACTCGGTGAACCCGACCTTGGCCTCCAGCGCGTCCCGCCAGGCGGCGCCGTACCCGGTGGACCCGCGGTAGTTGACGCGGACCGTGGCGTACCCGGCGTCCACCCACGCGGCGGTGGCCGGTGCGAACGCGTCGCTCTCGTGCCAGGTCGGGCCGCCGTGCACCTCGACGTAGAGCGGCCACCCTCCCGGCGGCCGCTGTGGTGCCGGGCCGCCGATCGCGTCGGACGGGACCTGCAGCAGGGCGTGCACCCGGCCGCCCGGACCGTCCGCCCACACGTCGGTGGCCGGCACCGACTCCGGCGGCCGGTGCCCCGGCGGGCGGAGCACCACCCCGGCGACCCCGGCCTGGACCGCGTCCACCAGCCCACCCGGGGTTCCGGTGGCCCCCGAGGTCGGCAGCGCCCGGACGACGCGACCCTCCGCCGAGCTGGACCAGCCGAACCACACCTCGCCGTCGGGGCGGACGGTGATCCCGGAGACGGTGCCGCGCGGCGTCGGCAGGGCGACCAGCTCCCCGCCGACCAGGTCGTAGCGGAACAGCGTGCTGCGGGCCTCGTGGTCGTGGCGCAGCACCAGCCCGCGCGCGTCGGGCAGCCACCCACCGGACACCTCACCGGGCAGTCCGGGGTCGATCTCGGTCTGTTCCCCGGTCGCCAGGTCCCAGATCAGCAGGGCCGGCCGGCCGCCGCGTTCGTGGGTGACCAGCAGCCGGCGGTCGCCGTCGACGGGGGCGAACTCCACGGCGCTGGTGCTCCGGCCGGGGCCGTCCCACAGCTCGCCGACCACGCCGGGCGCCCCGCCGGCCGGGACGGCACGCAGGTCCAGCACCCGGACGGTCGGGTGGCGGGCGTCCCCGTGTTCGGAATGGTCGACGGCCAGCAGGGTCCCGTCGCGGGACAGCGCGCCGATGCTCGCCGACTGCTCGTGCTCGTAGACCAGGACCGGCACGACGCCGGGGACGGTCGTCGGCTCGACGTCCGGGCGGCCGGTGACCGGGTCCGCGCCCGGGGCCGTCGTCGGGTCCGCGTCCGGCGTCGTCCAGTGGATGCGGGTGCCGTAGGCGTCGTCGGCCGACCCGACGACGACCTCCCCGGCCGGGCCGAACGCCAAGCCGACGGAGTACGCGGCGGGCAGGAAGGGCAGTGCGGCGGTGTCCGGGCCGCCGGCGAACGGCTGCCGCTGCCAGGTCCCGTACTCGTCGCCGTCGGTGTCGGCGAACCACCAGACCGCCGACCCGTCGCGGGGCAAGGCGGCCTCGACCGTTCCGTTGGGCCGGTCGGTCACCTGGCGATGCGCGGGCGCCGACGGGTCGGCGCCGTCGTCGAGCGAGCGGTCCCAGGCGTAGACCTCGTAGGTGCCGGTGGCGTTGGACAGGTAGAGGCACCGGTCCGGCGCGTCCTCGGCGAAGTCGGGCACCGAGACCCGGGCGGCCGTGAACCGGTGGACCCACGCCGGGTCGGCGTTCAGCCCGGCCGCTTCGGCTGGGGCGGCGGTGGGCAGGTCGGGTGCGGCCGCGGCTCGGGTGTCGGGCAGGTCGGATGCGGGTCGGGCGACGTCGTCGGACACCCGGGGATGGTCGCACGCCGGCCGCACCCAGCGACGGGGACGGCCGCCTCGGGGCGGCGAACAGCAGGGCCCGCCGACGGTGGCCGGCGGGCCCTGCTGTTCGTGGTGGTCGGGGTGACAGGATTTGAACCTGCGGCCTCTTCGTCCCGAACGAAGCGCGCTACCAAGCTGCGCCACACCCCGAGGACACCCGGAACCCTACCGGATGCCCGGGGGGCCCTGACCGGCCGCACGGACGGGCGGCCTTGGCCGGGCGCACTGGTCGGCGGCCCTGGCCGGGCGCGAGCGATTGGCTCAGGCCGACAGCTCACGGCTGTCGATCTCGCGCCGGCCCTCCTGGCCCCACAGCGTGTGGAACGTACCGGGCCGGTCGACGCGGGCGTAGGTGTGGGCGCCGAAGAAGTCGCGCAGCCCCTGGATCAGCGCCGCCGATCCCCGCTCGCGCCGCAACCCGTCGTAGTAGGCGAGCGCGGAGGCGAAGCCGGGGGTCGGGACGCCGGTGACAGCCGCGGCGGCGACGACCCGGCGCCAGGCGTCCTGGGCATGGCCGACGACCTCGGCGAAGTAGTCGTCCAGCAGTAGCGACGGGAGACCCTCGCTGCCCCCGGCGGAGTCGTAGGCGTCCTTGATCCGGTTCAGGAACCGCGCCCGGATGATGCAGCCGCCGCGCCAGATCGTGGCCATCGAGCCGAGGTCGACATTCCAGCCGTGCTCGACCGACGCGGCGCCGAGCTCGGCGAACCCCTGGGCGTAGGCAACGACCTTCGAGGCGTAGAGTGCCTGCCGGACGTCGTCGACGAAGGTCTCCCGACCCGGCCCGGACAGCTGCCCCGACGGCCCGGCCAGCTTCGCGCTGGCCGTCCGCCGCAGCTCACCCTCACTGGACACCACCCGGGCGAACACGGCCTCGGCGATGCCGGTCACCGGGACACCGAGGTCGAGTGCCGCCTGGACGGTCCACCGCCCGGTGCCCTTCTGTTCGGCCTCGTCGACCACGATGTCGATGAACGGTCGACCCGTCGCCGCGTCGACATGGTCCAGCACGGTGGCGGTGGTCTCGATCAGGAACGACTCGAGGTCGCCCTCGTTCCACTGCCGGAAGATCTCGGCGATCTGGGCCGGCGACTGACCGAGCCCGGACCGCAGCAGCTCGTAGGACTCGGCGATCAGCTGCATGTCGGCGTACTCGATGCCGTTGTGCACCATCTTCACGAAGTGCCCGGCACCGCCCGGTCCTACGTGCGTCGTGCACGGGGTGTCGTCGACCTCCGCGGCGATCGCCTCCAGCTTGGGCCGCAGCACGTCCCAGGCGTGGTCGCTACCGCCGGGCATGATGCTCGGCCCGTTCAGCGCGCCTTCCTCACCGCCGGACACACCCATTCCCACAAAGTGGATGCCCCGGTCGGCCAGCTGCCGCTCACGCCGCTCGGTGTCGGTGAACAACGCGTTGCCGCCGTCGACCAGGACGTCCCCCTCGTCGAGCAGCGGACTGAGCGTGTCGATCACCGCGTCGGTGCCGGCACCGGCCTTGACCATCGACACGATGACCCGCGGCCGCGCCAGGCTGGCGACGAAGTCCTCCGGGGAGTGGCTGGGGACGAAGGCGCCCTCGTGCCCGTGGTGCTCGATCAGGTCGTCGGTCTTGGCATCGGTGCGGTTGTGGACCGCTGTCCGGAAGCCGTGGTGCGCCAGGTTCCGCGCGAGGTTCGCACCCATCACCGCCAGACCGGTGACCCCGATCTCGGCCTTCGGGTTGTCGTCGTCCGCCATGTCCGCGTCGCCTCCGCATGTCTCGCGTCCGTCCGGGCGTCGCGCCCGTCCCGACCCGTCCAGCGCGGTCGGGTCCCCGGATTGTTCCGTGGCCGGGCCCGTGGCCGGGATCCGTGGCCGGGATCCGGGTGCCGGGGGCGCCGGGGGTGCGGGTGCGGGGTCAGGCTGCGGTCAGGGTGAGCAGCGTCGCCTCCGGCAGGCAGCCCAGGCGGACGGGCACCCACGGGGACGTCCCCAGCCCGGCCGACACGTGCAACCAGCCCGGACCAGCGGCGGCAACAGCCGAGTGCGGGTCCGCCGGGGGCCACCGCGACAGTCCGGACGCCTGGGCCGGCGGGAGGTCGCAGTTGCTGATGATCGCGCCGTGGCCGGGCAGCCGCAGCTGCCCGCCGTGGGTGTGGCCGGCCAGGATCAGCGGCCAGCCGGCACCGGTGAACGCGTCCAGGACCCGCCGGTAGGGGGCGTGGGTGACGGCGATGGCCGGCATGCCCGACGGTGCGGGCCCGACGGTGGTCAGGTCGTCGCGGTCGATGTGCGCGTCGCCGGTGCCGCTGACCGCCACCTGCACCTGGGCCGCCGGACCGAGGTCGCGCCCCCGGGCGGTCAACGTCCCGGCGGCGTTGTCCAGGTCCAGCCATCCCGCCGCGGTGAACCGGTGCCGCACCTCCCCGACCGGCAGGTCGACCTCCTGGTGCCGGACCCGGCGCATCGAGGCCGGCAGCAGGTAGGCGAAGGGGTTGCCCGGCGTCGGGGCGCTGAAGTCGTTGGACCCGAAGACGAAGCACCCTGGCCGGTCGAGCAGTGGGCCGAGGGTGTCCATCAGGGCCGGGACCGCGTCGGCGGCGGCGATGTTGTCCCCGGTGTTCACGACCAGATGGGGGTCGAGGCGGTCCAGCGCCCGGACGAAGTCGCGCTTGCGCCGCTGCCGCGGCAGTAGGTGCAGGTCGGACAGGTGCAGGACCCGCAGGTCCGGGGTCCCGGGCGGCAGCACCGGGACCGTGGCCCGGCGGAGCCGGAACCTCCGCAGCTCGACGCCGGCACCCCACGCGAAGGTCGCCGCCCCGGCTGCCCCGAGCCCGGCTGCCCCGAGCCCGGCTGCCCCGAGCCCGGCGGCGACGCCCGCGGCGCGGGCCGCCCCGGGCCCGGCGGCGCGGGCCGCCCCGGGCCGCGGGCCGCCGCGCGCGCTCAGGGGAATCCGGGCAGCGTGGGCTGGGGCGGTGTCGGCGTCGTCCCGCCGCCGCCGCCGCTATTGCCGCCGGATGTGCCGCCAGAACCACCGGACACGTAGACGATGACCGTCGAGCCCGGCGTCGCGGGGTCTCCCCCCGCCGGGTAGGTGCGGATGACCTGGCCGGCCGGGGCGCCGCCGTCCGGATAGCGCTGGCGGCCGGGCAGAACCGTGTAGCCCTGGGCCTGGAGCGCGGCGGTAGCAATGTCGTTCGGCAGCCCAACCACGTCCGGCACCGTCCCGGGCTGCTGCGCCGCCTGGTTCAGCAGTGAGGAAGAGGCGCCCTGGCCGCCGTACTGCGCATCCGGCTGCGCGAAGCCCGGGTGCCGGGTCTGCGCCTTCAGCACCGGCGTCATCACCGCCTCCCACACTGCGCCGGCGATCTTCGCCCCGGAGGCGTCGGAGATCGTCCGGCCCCCGAGGCGCTGGCCGTTCAGGTCCCGCGGGTTCGTCGCGTTGCCGACGGCCATCGAGCTGGCGAACTGCTGGTTGTACCCGTTGAACCACACCGCGGAGGACCCGCCGTTGTTGGCCAGGTTGTTCGTTCCGGTCTTCGCCGCGAACGGGATGCCGTTGATCTTCAATCCGCGGGCGGTCCCGTTGTATCCCTGGTCGCCCTCGACATTGTGGTAGAGGGACCAGCTGACGGCATCGGCGACGCCCTGCGGAATGAGCCGGGTGCAGTCCGAGCCCTGCTGGTATATGGCGCGGCCGTTCTGTGTGATGGAGGTGACGACCAGCGGCTTGCAGTAGACCCCGCCGGCCGCGAACATGGCATATGCCGCGGACATCTGCAGCGGCGACACCTCGTCGGTCCCCAGCGTGAACGACTGGTACTGCCCGAACGGGATGGGGCTGAGGTACGGGCTGCCCTTCTTATTGCCCCACGCGCTCAGCCCGGCCGACGTCGCCAGCTTCCACGGGGCGCAGATCCCGACCTGCTGCTCCAACTGGACGAAGTAGGTGTTGATCGACTCCTGCAGCGCCTGATTCATCGAGACCGGGCCGTTCTCGCTGCGGCTGGCATTCTTCACCGCGTAGTTCTGCCGGATCTGGCTGTTGCAGGTGGCGAACGAGGCATTTCCGGTCTTCAGCGAGTACGGCGAGTCGATTACGTAGTCCAAGTTCTTCCCGTCGGCCAGCGCGGCGGCCGCGGTGAACACCTTCATCCCGGAGCCGGGCTGGAAACCGAGCGTTCCGCCGTACTCACCGCCCACCGCGTAGTTCAGCGCAGTGGTGCCCTGTGGCGGAGTGGCCGTCTGGTTGAAGCCCTTGGAGTTGGCGACGGCAAGGACCTCGCCGGTGCCGGGCTTGACGATCGCGGTGGCCGCGACGACGTTGTCACCGGGTCGGGCCTGGCTGCGGATCCCGGCGTCCGCCAACTTCTGGATGCCCGGGTCCAGTGCTGTCCGAATGGTCAGTCCACCGGTCGTCAACGCCCGGTAGCGGTCGTCGGGGGTCTTGCCGATGGCGGCGAACTGGTCGCTTCGGGTGATGAGCTTCTCGACGTAGTCGCAGTACCAGGCGGCCGACGCGCTGACGCATCCGTGCTGCGGCGGATTGCCCTTGCCGCCGTTGACGATTCCGAGCGGGGCGCGCCGGGCCGCCTGCCAGTCGACGGTGGAGATGTGGCCGAGCTGGTGCATCGTGTCGAGCACCATGTTGCGGCGCGCGGTGGCGTCGCGCCGGGGGTCCACCAGGCCTTCGACGGGACCCGTGGGGTCCAAGGCGGTCGGCGACTTCGTCATCCCGGCGATCATCGCCGCCTGGGGGAGGTTGAGCTTGCTCGCGGGGGCGCCGAAGTAGTACAGGGCGGAGGCCTGGACGCCGTACAGGTTCCGGCCGAATGTGGCGATATTGAGGTATCCCTCGAGAATCTGGTTCTTGGTCATCGACTTCTCGACACCGATCGCGTACCGCAGCTCCTGGATCTTGCGCGCCCGGGTCTGCACGGTGGCGGCTGCCTGCTGGGACCTGGTCGTCGCCTGCGCCTGCAACGTGTTCTTGACGTACTGCTGGGTGAGGGTGGACCCACCGGCGACGGTGCCACCGGCGGCTGCGTTGCTGGCCGCCGCCCGCAGGATCCCCTGGGCGTCGGCGGCGCCGTGCTGGTAGAAGCGCCGGTCCTCGATGTCGACGACCGCCTGCCGCATCACCGGGGCAACCTGCGCCAACGGCACCGGCACCTGGTTCTTGGCCAGGAAGGTGGCCAGCAACTTGCCGCTGCGGTCGTAGACGTAGGTGAAGCCCTGCAGGTTCGGCTTGGCCAGCGGCTCGGGCAGGGTCTGCAGGCCGGTCGCGGCCTGCTTGGTGCCGTAGGCGACGACCGCGATGGCCGGCAGGGCCAGCGCCGCGACGAGCACGCCGCAGAGCACAGTCACGCCCAGGTAGCCGACCAGCAGGCTGGTCTTGACCGAGACGAACCGGAGTAGACGGGCAAGGAGGGATCCCACGACCACTGAGACTACGAAATTTGCGCGTCGGTTCCCGCGGCGAGCAGGTTTCCGACCCGACGCAGCCCCGGCAGGTCGTGGACGTCGTCGGCCAGCGCGGGCGCGGACCCGATCGCGACCCCCGGCCGGGCGGCACTGAAGCCGTCCACCAGCAGGGCCTGCCGGCTGGTCTCGACGGCCAGGTCGGCGGCCAGTCCGAGCAGGCCCTCGGCCAGGCCGTCCGACGTCGGCTCGTGGACCGCCGTTAGGTCCGGTCCGGGGGTTACCGTCCGGTTGACGACGACGCCGGCCAGCGGCATCGACTCCTCGCGCAGCCGGTCGACGAAGAAGCCCGCCTCTCGTAGCGCGTCCGGCTCCGGCGTTGCCACGACCAGGAAGGCGGTGTCGGCCCCCTGCAGCAATGCATATGTCTGCTCCGCGCGGGACCGGAAGCCGCCGAACAGGGTGTCGAAGGCGGCGACGAAGGTCTGGATGTCGCGGAGCACCTGGCCGCCGAGGACCCGGGTGAAAACGGAGGTCACCGCGGCCACCCCGACGGACACGAACCGCAGATACCCCTTTGCCGGAGACGCCAGCAGCCGGATGAACCGTCCGTCGAGGAACGACCCCAGCCGCTTCGGGGCATCCAGGAAATCCAGCGCCGACCGCGACGGCGGGGTGTCCACGACGATCAGGTCGATGCCGTCGGCGGCGGCCGAGGAGCGCAGCTGGCCGAGCTTCTCCATCGCCATGTACTCCTGCGTACCGGCGAACGAACTGCTCAGCGACACGTAGAAGCGGTTCTCCAGGATCGCCTTGGCCTTCGCCGGGTCCGCCTGGGCGAGCACCACGTCGTCGAACGTGCGCTTCATGTCCAGCATCATCGCGGTGAGCGAACCGCCCTTAGCGGTGTCGACACCGGGCACGGGGCGGGGCGTGTTGTCCAACGCGGCCAGGCCCATCGCCTGGGCGAGCCGGCGGGCGGGGTCGATGGTGAGCACGACGACGTGCCGGCCGCGCTCGGCCGCGCGCAGTGCGACGGCCGCGGCGGTGGTGGTCTTGCCGACCCCGCCGGCGCCGCAGCAGACGATCGTGGACACGCCGGAATCGAGCAGGTCGTCCAGGGCGAGCGGGCGCGCTGTCACCCCGCGCTCCGGGCGGACGGGGCATCCGCCGCGGGGCCGCTGAGCCGGGCGTCGGCTGCCGCCGGGTCGGCTGCCGTCGGGTCGGCCCCCCGTGGGTCGCCGCCGCTCAGCAGGTCCGACAACCGGCCGCCGAGGGTGTCGGCCAGTCCGTACAGCCCAGCGAGGTCGACCCCGCCGGGCAGCCGGGTGAGGTCGATTACGGGACGGCCCAGGGCGCCCAGCTCGTCGCGGTGCCGGCTCTCGGTGGCAACCCGCCGCGCGTGGTCGGTGGCCATCGCCAGCAGGGCGTCCACGGTGCGCTCGTCGTCGGCCGCGCCCCCCGCCCTCGGGCTCCGGACGTTCGCGCCCGGCCGGGTGGCGGCCAGGGCCGCCGCGACCCGGTCGCGGGCGAGGGTGCCGGCGGCGGCGGCGGCCAGGTCCGGCGTCGACAGCCGCGGCGTCGTCGTCCGGTTCAGCACCACGGCGCCCACTGGGAGCCCGAGAACGTGCACGGCAGCGATCCCGTCGGCGGTCTCCTGCACGGGCAGCTCCTCCGGCAGGGCGACGAAGTGGACGGCGGTCTGCGGCGAACGCAGCACCCGCATGATCGAGGCGGCCTGGGAGTGGATCGGTCCGACCCGCGCCAGCTGCTCGACCTCGGCGTTGATGTTGAGGAAGCTGCCGATCCGGCCGGTCGGTGGGGCGTCCATCACCACCGCGTCGTAGACGTGCTGGCGCCGGGCGTCCCGACGCCGGACCGCCTCATAGGCCTTGCCGGTCAGCAGCACGTCGCGGATGCCGGGGGCGATGGTCGTCGCGAACTCGATCGCGCCCATCTTGCGCAGCCCGCGGCCGGCCGGACCGAGCTTGTAGAACAGCTCCAGGTACTCCAGCAGCGCGGCCTCGGGATCGATCGCGAGCGCGTGCACCCGCCCCCGCGGCCCGGACTCGGCGAGCACGAGTTCGGTGTAATCCAGTGGGGCGGTGCCGAACAGCGAGGCGATGCCCTGGCGGCCCTCGACCTCGACCAGCAGGACCCGCTTGTCCGGCGCGGCCAGCGCGATCGCCAGCGCGGCGGCGACGGTCGTCTTCCCGGTGCCGCCCTTGCCGGTGACGATGTGCAGGCGGGCGGGCATGTCGGGCACCGGCTCGAGGTTAGTTGCCGACCTCAGACCGGGAGCGGCGCGGTGAGGACGGCGACGACCTCGACCTCGACCGGTGAGCCGGCGGGCAGGCCGCTGACCCCGACGGCGCTGCGCGCGTGCCGCCCGGCATCGCCGAACACCTCCCCGATCAGCCGGCTGGCACCGTCGGCCACCCGCGGCTGCCCGGTCCACCCGGGCGCACTGGCCACGAAGACGGTGATCTTCGCGATGCGGGCCACGTTGCGCAGGCCGCCGGCGACGGACGCGACAGCGGACAGCGCGTTGAGCGCCGCCGTCCGGGCGGCGGCCGTGGCGGTCGCCTCGTCCACTGCGTCGGGCCCGTCGCCGCCGACGATCCCGGTGACGGTCAGCACGCCGTCGACGAAGGGCAGCTGTCCGGCGGTCCACACCGTGGTCCCGGCGGCCACCGCCGGGACGTAGGCGGCGAGTGGCGCCGGCACCGCCGGCAGGGTCAGCCCCAACCGGGCGAGGGCGGCGTCCGGGTCCGGGACGACCGGGCCGGGGACGGCCGGCTGGGGGGCGGCGGCCGGCTGGGGGGCGGCGTCGCCGGGAGAAGGCACCGCTCAGACCTTCGGACGCTTGAGGTAGGCCACCAGGTTGTCCGCGTTCGGCCCGGGCACCACCTGCACCAGCTCCCACCCGTCCTCGCCCCAGGAGTCGAGGATCTGCTTGGTCGCATGGATGAGCAGCGGGACGGTCGTGTACTCCCAGGACGTCATGCGCCGAAGCGTATCGGCGCCGGGCAGGCGTCAGCCGGGCGGTCAGCCGGCGCGGCGACGGAGCCGGTCCACGTCGAGCAGGACCACCGAGCGTTGCTCCAGGTTCAGCCAGCCTCGGTGGGCGAAGTCGGCGAGGGCCTTGTTCACCGTCTCCCTGGACGCGCCGACCAGCTGGGCGAGCTCCTCCTGGGTCAGGTCGTGGGTCACCCGCAGGCCGGACCGGCCCGGCCGGCCGAAGCGGTCGGCCAGGTCCAGCAGGGCCTTCGCCACCCGTCCCGGCACGTCGGAGAAGATCAGGTCCGCCACCGTGTCGTTGCTCCGCCGCAGCCGGTGGGCGAGCTGGCGCAGCAGCCCGCGGGCGAGGTCCGGCCGGTCGGCCAGCAGCGGGAACAGGTCGGCGTCGGACAGCGCCAGCACCACCGAGTCGACGACGGCGCTGGCGCGGGAGGACCGGGGACCCGGGTCGAAGACGGACAGCTCGCCGAACATCTGCCCGGGCCCGAGCACCGACAGCAGGTTCTCCCGGCCGTCCGCGGCCGCGTGGGTCAGCTTGATCTTCCCGCCGTCGAGAAGGAACAGCCGCTCGCTGACGTCGCCCTCCTCGAACAGCACCGCGCCGCGGGCGACCGTCAGCCGCACCATCCGGCTCTTCAGCGCGCTGAGATCGCCCTCGCTGAGCCAGCCGAACAGCCCCGACTCGTCCAGCGGGGACCCTGCCGACCTGCCCGCCTGTCCGGGTGCCGCCGCGGATCCCGGCGGATGCGGGCGCGGAGGGCGGACGGGCTGGGTTCCCGGGGGGACCGGGCGGCCCGGCGCGCCGACCGGCGGAATGCTTTGCGTCGCCATCGTCCGCCCCTCGCTGTCGCGTGCCGGTCCACGGCTGAACCGCCAGTGTCCCAGCGCGAGCGGTCAGTGTCCCAGCGCGAGCGGTCAGTGTCCCAGCGGCGCCATCCCGATGGCACCCGGGCCTACGGTGACCGCTGTGCCGCGCCGTCCCGTCGAGGAGACCACGCTCGCCCTCACCCGGCGCGCCCGGCGGATCAACCGGGTGCTCGCGGCGACCTACCCGGACGCGCACAGCGAGCTGGACTTCCGCAGCCCGCTGGAGCTGCTCGTCGCGACCGTGCTCGCTGCCCAGTGCACCGACTCTCGCGTCAACACGGTCACCCCGGCCCTGTTCACGAGGTACCCGGACGCCGCCGCCTACGCCGGGGCAGACCGTGCCGAGCTGGAGGCGATGATCGTCCCGACGGGCTTCTTCCGCGCAAAGGCCGCGTCGCTGACCGGCATCGGCCAGGCGCTCGTCGAGCGGTACGACGGAACAGTGCCCCGCCGGATGGCGGATCTGGTGACCCTGCCCGGCGTCGGGCGCAAGACCGCGAATGTCGTGCTGGGTAATGCCTTCGGGGTTCCCGGCCTGACGGTGGACACCCACTTCGGCCGGCTGGTCCGCCGGTTCGGGTGGACGACGGAGGAGGACCCGGTCAAGGTCGAGGCCGCGGTCGCGCAGCTGCTGCCGCGGGCGGAGTGGACGATGTTCAGCCACCGCGTCATCTGGCACGGCCGCCGGTGCTGTGCCGCCCGGCGCCCGGCGTGTGAGCGGTGCCCGCTGACGGCGGACTGCCCGTCGGCCGGACTCGGGAACCCCGCATCCGCGCCGACCGTCTGATCCCGGATGAGCGTGTTCGACGCGGTCCTTCTCGTGGTGGTGGCCGTGCAGCTGGTGATCGGGCTGCGCCAGGGCCTCGTCGTCGGCGTCTGCTCCATCACCGGCGGGATCCTGGGCGCTGTGCTGGCCGTCGCGGTCCTGCCCGCGGCGTTGACGCGGTTACCGGGCGGGGCGTCGGGACAACCGCTGCTGCGCACCCTCGTGGCGGTCATCGGGGTGGTGGCCGTCGCCGGGCTCGGTCGGGCTGTCGGGTCCGCTCTCGGGCACCGGCTCCGTGCCCGGCGACCCGGGGTGCTGCGGACGACGGACCGGCTCGGCGGGGGAGCGCTGAGCGCGGTCGGCACCCTGGCCGTCCTGTGGGCGGTCGGCGTTGTCGTCGCCGCCAGCGCCCTTCCCGTGCTGCCCGGTGCCGTCCGCGATTCCGCCCTCCTCGCCCGGGTCGACGCCGGCGTGCCGACCGGCGCCCGGGACTGGGTGCAGCGGCTGTCCCGGCAGGTCGACGGCGGTACCTACCCGGCGCTGCTGCAGCCGTTCCTCACCGAGCGGATCCCCGCGGTGGCGCCCCCGGACACCGGCGTCGCCCGCTCCGGCGCAGCCGCCCGGGCCGCGACCGCAACCGTGAAGGTGACCGGGACGGCCCCGGCCTGCCGGACCGCGGTGGAGGGGTCCGGATTCGTCGTGGACGCGACCCATGTGGTCACCAACGCCCACGTCGTGGCCGGCGTCGATGCCCCGACCGTTGCGCTGGAGGGGGCATCCGGGCCGGCGCGCAACGCCCGGTTCGCCACCGAGGTCGTCGCCTTCGACCCGGATCTGGACGTGGCCGTGCTGGCCCTGTCCGACGGCGCCCGGCTGCCGGTGGCACCGCTGACGGTCGCCGCCGCCGATCTCCGCACCGGTGCGCCCGCGGTGGTGCTCGGCTACCCCGGCGACGGCCCACTGACGACCTCGGCGGCCCGCGTCCGGGCGACCCAGCGCATCGTGGGCACCGACATCCGGGGACAGGGCCGCGTGGTCCGCGAGGTGTACACACTGCGGACTGTCGTGCGCCCAGGCAACTCCGGCGGGCCGATGGTCGACACTGCCGGCGCGGTCGCGGGCCTGGTCTTCGCGATGTCCCGGGACGACCCGCAGACCGGGTATGCACTGACCGCCGGGCAGATCGCCCCGACGGTTCGGGCCGGTCGGGCCCGGGCCGCGACCTCGGCGGTGGACACCGGCGACTGCGCCTGAGTCGCCCGCCTGGTTCTGGCGAGGCCGCGAGCCTGCGCCGTCGAAGATCGCCGGACTGGTCGGGGGCCGGGCGGTTGCGGCGCTGACTCCCGGGCACGCGCTACCCGCACACGGTGCCGCTGCCCTGGCCGGAGGACGTGACTGCGGTGGTTACGTCCGCGGTCGTCTCTTCCTCCTTGTTGGTGACGCTGGCGTTGACGAGCAGCAGGTCGAGCCGTCGGGCTCCAAGCCGGACGCGCAGGGCCTGGACCTGCTCGGGCTTGGTGCTGTCGACATGCTCGGTCTCCAGCCGCCCGCCGCCGCCCTGCTGCAGGTCGTGCAGGGCGGTGCGGCCCGGGTCCCGGACGGTTACGACGACACGGGAGCCATGCTCGAGGTATTCCTCGGCGAGCGCGTAGCCCAGGCCACGGGACGCACCGGTCAGGAGCACGCTCGCATTCGTCGAACTTGCGACGACCACCTGACCCCAAGGTTCGCTCAGCGAGAAACTGGTCCTGCCCGGATGACCGGCTGCCTGAGCACCGTCCTGAGTTTGGTGTCAGGGGGTCCTGCGTGGGTCGCTGAGGTAAATCTCGTGGTGTCGTCCGGTCGGCGCCATTTCATGCGTGGGCAAGTCCTGTTCCTGCGCGCGGCGGAGCATCGCAGCGTCGACCCACTCGGGCTGTCTGATCAGCATCGTCCAAGACCACGCGTCCTTCTCGCGGCGGACGAAGGCCGTCCAGTCCTCCGAGCTGCACAGCCCCTCGAGCGGAAGGACGACGTAGTCCCGGTCGAGCTCGCGCCTGCTGAGGAACTTCGCTGCGTAAGAGACCGCGAACAGCGCTTCGACGGCGTGTCGGTAATCGGGTGAAGTGTTGGGGTCGCCGTGCCCGTCCACGGCTAGAAAGGTCAGCTCCGGGACGATGGCGTCGACAAAGCGTCCCGCCGGTGGGAAGTACCAGTCCCTGCGTTGGGTCTTCAAATCAGTCTTCCACATCATCCTCCGCCTCCCAAGGTGACGACCGTAGTGCGCTGGGCTACCAGACTCGCAGCGAAGCCCACGCGGGCTACCGAGCAGCGGCCTGAAAGCGCAAACGACCATGTCCGAGAAACGCGGGACAGATCACCTCCCGCCTACACGCTCAGATCGGTCACCACGAGAACACCAAGTTCTCCACCGGCCCGGCGAGGATCGACTTCGCGTCGCGACTGATTTCGTCGACGAGGACTTCAGTGTCCCCTCGTTCGAGGCCGTCGATGACCCGGGCTGCGACGAAGGCGGGCGTCACCTTCGGAAGGTTCAGCCTGGCGGACATCTCGGTGTCAGCGAGACCGAGATGGACCCCGATGACGCTCGTCCCTTGGCGTGCGAGCTCGACGCGCAGCGAGTTCGTCAACGACCACAGTGCAGCCTTTGAGGCCCCGTAGGCACCGGCGCCCGCCAACCACGACAGTACCGAGTGGATATTGACGAGCGCGCTGCTCTCATGCCGCGCGAGGGCAGGCGCCATGGCCTCCGCAACGCGCACAGGCCCGAAGACGTTGGTATCGAACACCGCTCGCATGGCGTCGACGTGGGTGCCGAGGACCGGTACCGGCCCGGTCACACCAGCATTGTTGATCACGATCGAGACGTCGTCGACGACTGCGGCGAGTCGATCGACCGAAGCCTGCGAGGTGACGTCCAGCGGCAGGGCGACGATCCGGGGATCCTCACCACGTTGAGGCTCGCGCGCTGTGACGTAGACCCGCTCAGCGCCGTGCTCCAAGAGCTCTGCTGTGAAGGCGGCTCCGAGGCCGCGCTGCCCGCCGGTGACGAGGGCACGGCGTCCACCGATTTGCATCATGCTCCTCTCCTTCAGTAGATGACGTGTAACATCTATAGCACACGTGGGCGACCGCACCACGAGATCCGTCGAGGAGGAGTCCGATGCCACGGGTGACGCGCGCACGAGCCCAGGCCAACCGGGAGGCCGTCGTCCGTGTCGCGTCAGAACTCCTGCGCGAGCACGGCGTAGCGGGTGTGAGTGTCGATGCCGTGTGCACTCGCGCGGGACTGACGCACGGCGGTTTCTACAAGCAGTTCGCGTCGAAGGACGCCCTGTTGTCCGAAGCGATGAACTGCGCCGTCGACCAGCGACGGAAGGTCGTCGCGGAGACCACCGAACAGCACGGGGACGGCGCTCGTGCGCTGCTCACGAACTGGTATCTGTCACCGGAACACCGCGACGCCCCGACCTCCGGGTGCGCTGTGGCCGCGCTCGTCGGCGAGGCCGCCACCAACGCGCACGGCCCCCTGCGCGACGGCTACCGCACAGCGCTCGACGATCTCCTCTGCGCGGTGGCCACCCATGACGGTGACGCGAGCGGACATGTCGGTGATGCTGACCTGGCGAAGGTCGCACTCATGGTCGGCGCGCTCCAGCTGGCTCGTGCAACGGCCGGAACCCCGCTTTCAGAACAGTTCCTCGCTGCGGCGTTCACGCACTTGCAGACCTAGGTCCAGCCGATCAGAGCGGTCGGGTGCCGCGTGACACCCGAGAACTTCTGTGTCATGACGCCGATCTCGCGCTTCTGTCGATGTCCCCTCGTGGTTCGGGATGGGTCCGCGCCGGCCACGGCCATCGGTGTCCCATCGGCGAAGGGCAGGCGGTTTTGTGGGTCCCGGGTGCGGACCCGGCAAGACCTCGCTGTGGGGGTGGCCACGCGCACGTGAACGGCCCCAAGGTTCAGCCCCGTACCAGTCGATCGGATGACTAGACCCTGACGTCACCGGCTGAGAGGCACCCGGCACGCGTTTGACCGACAGCTCGGAGGACCGACGGACAAAGCGGACCGCGTTATGCGCGTGGGACCGCCGCCTCGTAGTGGAGCCGGACGACGCCGTCGGTCGTGCTCTGCACGTCGCGCAGGCGGAGCGGTGTCGGGATCTGTCCCGGAAGGAGAGGCGCTCCGTCGAAGGTGCCCGGGGTGTCGCGTCCGCCGATCAGCGACGGTAGGAGCACAAGGTGGAACTCGTCGACGAGCCCGGCCCGAAGCAGCGCACCGTTGAGGCCTCCGCCTGCTTCGGACACGACGCAGGTGACGCCGAGGAGTTCCGCCAGCAGGCTGAGTGCCAACGGGAGGTCGACCCGGTCGCCGCCGGCCACGACGTAGGGGATGCCCTCTCCACGCAGGTAGGCCAGGTAATCGATCGGTGTCGACCGTGACACGAGGACCAGCAGCCGGGTGCCTGCGTCACCGGTGCATGTCCACCTGATCCGTCCGCGGCTGTCGACCACGACGAACCAGCGGCAGTCGGCCGGTTCCGGTAGGTAGTGCTCGAGCAAGGTTGAGGCACGAACGTTGGCCGGCGGGAGTCCCGCTGGCGGCTCGGCACGGTCGGTGACGAAGGTTCCACTGCCCTCCAACACCACCTCCGGGTGAAAAGCGCTCTCGATCAAGGCGCGGCGCTCGGCCAACACCTGCTCGGCACCGGCCGGGTGCAGCAAGCGCCAAACGTCGGCCGCGACCTCGTCCATCAACGTGGTGGACCGGTTGAGTGCCACCCGGCCATCCACCGACGCGGTAACCGACACCACGACCCACGGACGCCGGGCTGGGTGCCCGTGACCCCCGGGACCACAGCGACGCCTGGACGCTCCACCTGGTCAGTCAACCGTCCAGCTCCGACACCGCCGCAAGCCTCTCGACCTGGACCCTTGCTACTAGATGCTGCGGTGGGAGAGGAGGACGTAACGGGAGTTGCCGGGCGCAACGGTCATGCCCTCCGGGCGGCGCCGTCGGCGCGCTCGGTCACCGCGCGGAACAAGCGGATTGACCGCTGACCTCGGAGGCGGAATGCATACCCTCGGCCGCGTGGGAGTGGTCGAGGTGGTGATCGCTCGGGCCACCGTTGAGCATGCCGGTGAGCTGCTCACCGTCCAGCGTGCCGCGTACCTCAGCGAGGCCCAGCGCTACAGCGACCCCTTTCTGCCGCCGCTGACGCAGCCCCTCGCCGAGATTGTGGAGGACGTGAGGAGCGGGCGGCGTCTGGTCGCGCTACAGGGGTTACGTGTCGTCGGCAGCGTTCGGGTCGAGGAACGCGCCGGTGTGGTGCACGTCGGCCGCCTAGCCGTCGCGCCGGACCAACAGGGACGCGGGATCGGCAGGCGACTGCTGCTCGCTGCCGAGGAAACAGCCGGGCCGCACACAGCGACCTACGAGCTGTTCACCGGAACCGACAGTGGCGACAACCTCCGACTGTACGAAGGGCTCGGTTACCGGCCGGTCCGGCACGAGAGACTTGCAAAGGGACCCGGCCTGTTGTATCTGCAGAAGCCCCACGTCCAGAGACGCTGAGCGGCAGGGAGAGCGTCACCCCCCACCGGTGGAAGTGGACGGACCGGGGACCCTGGTCCTGCCGGTCCCAGGACAACCGGGGCGCTGGCTAGGCCATCGCCGGCAATGGATCGTGGGTCCTGCACCGGGCACGCGCCCGCGTGCAGGAGGGATCCATGACCACCACCGATCTGCCCGGCGGCTTGTTCCGCCTCGCCGAAGACCTCGAGCTCACCCGCGTCGGCTACGGCGCGATGCAGCTGGCCGGCCCCGGCGTCCTCGGCCCGCCGAGGGATCGCGACGCCGCGGTCGCCGTGCTGCGCGCCGCGGTCGAGCTGGGCATCACCCACATCGACACGGCGGAGTTCTACGGTCCCCGCGTCACCAACGAGCTCATCCGCGAGGCGCTCGCGCCGTACCCGGACAACCTGCACATCGTCACCAAGGTCGGCGCGCGTCGCGACGCGCAGGGTGGTTGGCCGCACGCGCGCGAGCCCGAGCAGCTGCGCGCCCAGGTGCACGACAACCTGCGGGGACTGGGCCTGGACGCCCTCGACGTCGTAAACCTGCGCGTCGGCGGCCTCGACGCGCCCGAGCCGGGGTCGCTCGCCGAGCCGTTCGGGGCGCTCGCCGAGCTGCAGCAACAGGGTCTCATCCGCCACCTCGGGGTCAGCACGGTCACCGCCGAGCAGCTCGCCGAGGCCCGGTCGATCGCGCCGGTCGTGTGCGTGCAGAACATGTACAACATCGCCCGGCGCGACGACGACGCCCTGGTCGACCTCACGGCGCGAGAGAGCATCGCCTACGTTCCCTACTTCCCGCTCGGGGGCTTCTCACCGCTGCAGTCCGATGCCCTCGGCACAGTCGCGGCCCGTCTCGGGTCGACGCCGAACGCCGTCGCCCTTGCCTGGCTGCTGCAGCGGTCGCCGAACATGCTGCTCATCCCGGGGACGTCGTCGGTCGAGCATCTGCGCGAGAACGTCGCCGCCGCGGGGTTGGCGCTTCCCGCCGACGCCGTCGCGGAGCTGGACGCGATCGGCGGGTGAGCCGGGTTCCCGGCGCCGGCCGCTGTCGGCGCCGGGAGCGAGCGGGTCGGCGATCGCCCGGGCGTCGGTGTGGATCCGCTCGGCCTCGGCTGCGGTGATGCTTGACGTGGATAAGGCTGCCGACCAGATCATCGCTCACGCCAGGCCATCAAACAGCGACAGAAGACCTACGAGCACGCGACCCTAGAAGGGCGCGACGCCGGAGCGGTCGATGAATGTGCCGGTGGGCCCCCCGCCGCCGCGCGTGGCCAGGTCCACGACCGCGTCCGTTCCCTCCTGCACCGTCTGCGTACCGCTGTTCCCGTTCAGGTCGGTCGCGGTGTACCCAGGGTCGGCCGCGTTGATGCGCATCTCCGGGAACGCCTTGGCGTACTGCACCGTGAGCATCGTGACCCCCGACTTGGACGAGGTGTAGAGCGGCGCGTTGACCGTCGACTCGATCCGCTCGGGATCGTGCACGGCGGCGAACGACCCCAGGCCGCTGGTCACGTTGACGATGGTCGGGGCGCCCGATGCGCGGAGGACGGGCACGAAGGCGTTGGTCATGCGGACGACGCTGACGACGTTGGTGTCGTACAGGGCCAGCGCGTCGGCTCCGGTCAGGTCCTCGGGCCTGCTGTGGGAACCGGTGATGCCGGCGTTGTTGATCAGGACGTCGAGACCGCCCGCGGCCGCGACCGTCTCCGCGGCGGCAGCGACCGACGCGTCGCTCGTCACGTCGAGCTGCACGAACATCCCGCCGAGGGCGTCCGCCGCCTGCTGACCGCGCGCTGTGTCGCGCGCGCCCATCCACACGGTGTGCCCGGCCTCGATGAGGCGGCGGGCGGTTTCGTAGCCGAGGCCCTTGTTGGCCCCGGTGATCAGTGTCGTTGTCATGCCTCGAGCCTGCTCCGGGGACGCCGGGCTGTCGTAGCCCGGCTGAGCATGGGGACCGGCAGTACCACCCACGATCGCGCGGCCACGGTGAGGATGGCTGCATGGACGATCCGCACGGTGACCTCGGAGCGCTGCTGCGCTCGTGGCGGGAACGCCTTTCGCCCGTCGACGTCGGGCTACGCGCCGGGACTTCCCGCCGGGCGGCGGGACTGCGGCGCGAGGAACTCGCCGCCCTTGCCGGCTTGAGCGTCGACTACGTCGTGCGCCTGGAGCAGGGACGCGCCCGGCGACCGTCTGATCAGGTCGCGGCGTCGCTCGCCCGGGCGCTCCAGCTGGGTGACGCCGAACGGGATCACCTCTTCGTCGTCGCCGGGCTCCTTCCCCCGGCGCCCGGCGAGGTGCCGGCGCACATCCCGCCGGGCGTGGCGCGCCTGGTGGCCCGCCTCGGGGAGATTCCACTGGCCGTTTTCACCGCCTCGTGGGATCTCCTCACCTGGAGCCCGCTCTGGGCGGCGCTGTTCGGCGAGCCCGTCCGTCCCAACGCGGGCCGACCGAACCTCTTGCGGGCACACTTCACCGGGACGGCCCTGGACTCCGGCGAGAGCCGGATCGTCAGCTCGTCGGGCGATGTCGACGTCTTCGACGCGTCGCTCGTGGCCGACCTCCGCCGGGTTCACGGGCGATACCCCGGTGGTCGAGGGGTGCGGGCGCTCGTCGAGGAGCTGCTGGCCGCCAGCGAACCGTTTCGGAAGCTGTGGGAGAGCGGCGCCGTGGGCGAGCACCAGTCGGAGCAGAAGGTGGTCCGGAGCGATGTCGTCGGTGACCTCGAGCTCGACTGCGACGTGTTCACCGTTGCCGGCACCGACCTGCGCATCGTCGCCTACACCGCGGCCTCGGCATCCGAGGCCGCCGCCAAGCTCGACTTCCTGCGTGTCTCCGCTGTCGCCGCGGTGACGCCCGCACGCTGACGCCCGGTCGCCGCGCCGGTGGCGTCGGGCCTTCACCGGGCGTCGGTGTGCGCGGTCTCCCTCGTCGCGAGACGCCGGATCTCCCCGACCCGCTCGACCCGTCGGTCCGCCTCAGTCCTCGCTCGCCGCGGGGTTGGCGGCCAGGTTGGATTCGATCAGCCCCATGACCGCGGAGTCCTGTAGCGTCGTGACGTCACCGAGGTCGCGGTGTTCGGCGACGTCGCGCAGCAGCCGGCGCATGATCTTGCCCGAGCGGGTCTTGGGCAGCTCCTCGACGACCAGGATCTGGCGGGGCTTGGCGATCGGCCCGATCTGCCGGGCGACGTGGGCGCGCAGTTCGGCGACGACGTCCGCCGTCGAGGTCGTGTCCCCGGTCCGGGCAGCGTGGCCTGCACCGCCGCGCATGATGACGAACGCGACGATGCCCTGCCCGGTCACGTCGTCGCTGGCCCCGACGACCGCCGCCTCGGCCACCGCCGGATGCGAGACCAGTGCGCTCTCTACCTCGGTCGTGGACAGCCGGTGGCCGGACACGTTCATCACGTCGTCGACCCGGCCGAGCAGCCACAGGTCGCCGTCGTCGTCCTTCTTCGCGCCGTCCCCGGCGAAGTACCGGCCCGGGAACCGCGACCAGTACGTGTCGACGTACCGGTCGTCGTCTCCCCAGATCGTGCGGAGCATCCCCGGCCATGGCTCGGTAACGACCAGGTAGCCGCCGCCGCCGTCCGGGACGCTGGTGCCCGCGTCGTCGACCACGTCCACGACGATGCCGGGCAGGGCCTTCATGGCAGCCCCCGGCTTGCCCGCGGTCACCCCGGGCAGCGGGCTGATCATGTGGCCACCGGTCTCGGTCTGCCACCAGGTGTCCATCACCGGCGTCCGGTCGCCACCGATCACGTGGCGGTACCAGATGTAGGCCTCGGGATTGATGGGTTCACCGACCGAGCCGAGGATCCGCAGCGAGGACAGGTCGAACCGCTCCGGGAACTCCTCGCCCCACTTCATGAAGGTGCGGATCGCCGTCGGCGCGCAGTAGAGCTGGGTGACGCCGTACTTCTGCACGATCTCCCACCACCGGCCGCGGTGCGGGGTGTCCGGCGTCCCCTCGTACAGCACCGAGGTGACCCCGTTGGCCAGCGGCCCGTACACGATGTAGCTGTGGCCGGTCACCCAGGCCACGTCGGCGGCGGTCCAGAACACGTCGCGCTCCGGGTGCACGTCGAAGACCACCCGGTGGGTGTAGGCGACGTGCGTCAGGTAGCCGCCGGAAGTGTGCAGGATCCCTTTGGGCTTGGCGGTCGTCCCCGAGGTGTACATGACGTAGAGCGGGTGCTCGGCGTCGAACGCCTCGGGGGTATGGGTGTCCGGCTGGGCATCCATGACGTCGTGCCACCACTGGTCGCGGCCGTCCACCCACCCGATCTCCTGGCCCGTCCGGCGGACCACGAGCACTGCTCGCACCCGTTCGGTCTTCGTCAGTGCCTCGTCCACGTTGGGCTTGAGCGGGCTCGGCGCGCCGCGGCGGAACCCGCCGTCGGCGGTGACCACCACCCGGGCGTCGCAGTCGTCGATCCGGCTGGCCAGTGCGTCCGCGGAGAACCCACCGAACACGACGGTGTGCACCGCTCCGATCCGGGCGCACGCGAGCATCGTGACGACCGCCTCCGGGATCATCGGCAGGTACACCGCGACCCGGTCCCCGGCCCGGACACCGAGCGAGAGCAGCGCGTTCGCCGCCCGGCAGACGTCGGCGAGCAGGTCCGCGTAGGTGATGGTGCGGGTGTCACCGGGCTCACCTTCGAAGTGGAACGCGACCTTGTCCCCGCGCCCGGCCGCGACGTGGCGGTCCACACAGTTGACCGCCACGTTGAGCCTGCCGTCGGCGAACCACCGGGCGAACGGCGGCCTCGTCCAGTCCAGGACCTCGGTGAACGGGGTCACCCAGTCCAGGCGGCGCGCCTGCTCGGCCCAGAAGCCGAGCCGGTCCCGCCCGGCCCAGCCGTACCAGTCCGCCGTGGCCTCGGCGGTGGCGACCACGTCGGCGGGCGGGGGGAACCGGCGCTGCTCGGTCGCCAGGTTCGCCAGTGCCGGCCCAGGCTGGGGATCGCCCACGGTGTGCCTCCGCTCGTCCGTCGCGGCCGGGGTCGGCGGACCGCCGTCCCGGTTCGTGCAGCATCGTCCGCGCTCGGCGCAGGCACCGTCATCTTCGCGCCCGGGTCTGGATGCGGGACCGGGCGAGCGGGTGGAACGGCCGCGCCGACGATGTCGCGCCGCGCCTCGGTGGAGAGCAATACTGCACGGGTCGGGTGCCTGTTCCTGTCGCTGGCGCCCGGTGCACGCGGCGGTCCTTCGACCGCCCCGGCGGTCCCGGTCCCTGCCCCTCGTGGGACCGGCCCCGCTCAGGACGGCCCCCGCTCCCCCCGGCGGGGGCCGTTCGGCTGCCCGGCCGAGGTGGTGGCCACAGTCGGCCGTCCGGCCCACGCAGCCCGGCCCCCGGCACCGACAGCCACGGTCGCCGTCCACAGGGCACCTCGGGCCGACGTGCTGGCCGGAGCCCGCATGTGCGGATGGTCGGGCACCGGGTGGCCGTCGTCAACAGCCGCGCTGCGCTCTCGGGGCAGCGCGGGACCCCGCCCTGACGGTGTCCTCCTGGCGACCAGGAGGACACGATGACCGGAACCACCCCGCACGACCGGGACCCGCACGACGGGAATCCACGCGACGGGAATCCACCCGACTGGGACCCACGCGATTGGCACGCACGCGACTGGGACGCAGGCGACTGGATCGCGCCGGACACAGGATCCGCGGTACTCCAGGACCGGCCAGGCCAGGGATCGCGGTCCGGCGGGCGCCCGCTGCTGGTAACCGCGGACGAGGCGCTGCTCGACGACCTGCTGCGGCTGGCGACGGTCAGCTCCGCCAGTCCGGAGGTCGTTCCGGACGCGGGGGCCGCGGTCCGCCGCTGGCTCACCGCGTCGCTGGTGCTCGTCGGCGCCGACGTCGCCGACCGGGTGGCTGCCATGTCCCCGCCGCGCCGACCGGGTGTCCTGCTCGTCGGCCGCGACCTCGACGACGCGACCGTGTGGCGACGTGCGGTGGCGATCGGCGCCGAGCACGTCGTGCTGCTGCCGGACGGCGAGCCGTGGCTGGTCGACCGGCTGGCCGACGCGGCAGAGGGGGGCGGCCGAGAGGCGCGCACCGTCGCCGTGGTCGGCGGCCGCGGCGGCGCGGGTGCCACCGTGTTGGCGGCCGCGCTGGCCGTGGCCTCGGTCCGCCGCGGCAGTCGCACGATGCTCATCGACGGGGACCCGCTCGGCGGGGGGATCGACCTCGTCGTCGGCGGGGAGGACCTCGCTGGCCTGCGGTGGCCGGACCTGGCCGCGACCCACGGGCGCGTCGGTGCGGACGCGCTGCGCTCGGCACTGCCGGCAGTGGACGACCTGCGGGTGCTCAGCTGGGACCGTTCGGACTCGCTGACCATCCCCGGGGCGACGATGCGTGAGGTGCTCGCCGCCGGTCGCCGGGGCAGCGACCTCGTCGTCGTCGACCTCCCGCGCCGCGTCGACGCAGCGGTCGAGGAAACCCTCACCCGGGCGACGACAACCCTGCTGGTCGTACCCGCCGAGGTCCGCGCCACTGCCGCAGCCGCGCGGGTCGCCGCGGCTCTGACGCTCGCCTGCGCCGACGTCCGGCTGGTGGTCCGCGGGCCGGCTCCCTCCGGCCTGGACGGAGCCGTCATAGCCGCGTCGCTGGGGCTGCCGCTGGCCGGTGAGCTGGCCGCCGAACCGCGGTTGGCCGAGTCGCTCGAGCGCGGCGAACCGCCCGGGCGGCGCGCCCGCGGGCCACTGGCCCGGTTCTGCGACCGCTTCCTGGACGAGCTCGGCGTCCGGGAGCGCGCCGCGTGACGGCCACCGATGCGGTCGGCGCCCCAGCCGGCGTGGTCCGTCGTCGACCACCGGGGGCTCACGCCCGCCGGCCCGAGACCCCGCCCGCCGGGCCGGCGCGCCTGGCAGCCGTACCGGCGTCGGCCCTACCCTCGCCGGTCCTGCCCGTGCCGCACGTACCGCTTCCAGGACGACCGATGCCGGGGCCACCCGGACCGATGCCGGGGCCACCCGGACCGATGCCGGGGCCCCCCGGACCGTTGCCGGCCGGCGGACCGGGAGCCGACGTGCTCGAACAGGTCCGAGCGCTGCTCGCCCGCGACGGCGGCAGCCCGGCTCCGTCCAGGGTCGCCGCAGCGCTCCGCGCGACAGGACGGGTTCTCGGCGACGCCGAGGTGCTGACCGTGGTGGCCGCGCTGCAGGCCGAGCTCACCGGCGCCGGTCCACTGCAGGCCCTGCTGACCGAACCCGGCGTCAGCGACGTGCTGGTCAACGGCCCGGACAGCGTGTGGGTCGATCGTGGCGGCGGCCTGACGCGGGTGTCGGCCCGGTTCGGCGACGAGGCGGCGGTACGGCGCCTTGCCCAGCGGCTGGCCGCACAGGCCGGTCGGCGCCTGGACGACGCGGCTCCGTGGGTCGACGCGCGGCTGCCGGACGGCACCCGGCTGCACGCCGTGCTGCCTCCGGTCTCCGTCGCCGGGACGACGATCTCGCTGCGCATCCCTGCCCGACGGTCGTTCGGGCTGGACGACCTGGTCGCCTCCGGGTCGATCAGCGCGACCGGCGCGCGACTGCTCGCCGGCGTGGTGGCGGCCCGCTGCGCGTTCCTCGTCAGCGGCGGGACCGGCACCGGCAAGACGACGCTGCTGTCGTGCCTGCTCGGCCTGGTCGACCCGACCGAGCGAATCGTGATCGCCGAGGACTCCACCGAGCTCGACCCACACCATCCCCATGTCGTGCGCCTGGAGGCGCGGCCCCCGAACGTCGAGGGCGAAGGCGCGGTCGTGCTGCGCCAGTTGGTTCGCCAAGCGCTGCGGATGCGCCCGGACCGGGTCGTGGTCGGCGAGGTCCGCGGCGCCGAGGTCGCCGACATGCTCGCCGCGATGAACACCGGGCACGAAGGTGGCTGCGGAACGGTGCACGCGAACTCGGCCGGTGACGTTCCCGCCCGGATCGAGGCGCTGGGCGGTACGGCCGGCCTCGGCCGGGAGGCGGCCCACAGTCAGCTCGCGTCCGCCCTCGACGTCGTCATCCACCTGGTCCGAGCCCGTGGCGGCGGCCGGCGCGTCGCCGACGTACACGTGGTCGACCGGGGAACGGACGGCCTGGTCCGGACCCTGCCGGCCGTGACGTTCGGGTCAGCAGGGTGCGTCCGCGGACCCGGCGCGGCGCGGCTGGACCAGCTGATCGGTGGGTCCTCGCGGTGACCGACGCGCAGGCCGCCGTCGCAGCCGTGGTTGCAGCCGCGGGGGCCGGAGCCGTCGCGCTGCCGGGGTCCGCGCCCCGGCTGCTGTCCGGCCGGTTGTCCGTGCGGCGTCCGGGACCGGCCGCGGACGGGCCGGTGGCCGGGCGCGATCCGGCCCGTGGCCCGGTGGGGAGGGCGCCGACCGACCGTAGGTCCGCGCGGATCGTGGTTGTGGTCGCGTTGCTCGCCACCGCGGCGGCGGTAGGGGTCACCGCTGCGGCTGCGGCAGGGGCCACCGCGGCGGGCACTGCCGGGAACGACCCTGCGGGCACGTGGGGCGGTGCGTCCGCTGCCGCCGATGTCGTCGTGCGGTCCGGCCTGCCCGGAGCGGCGCCGGCGTTGGCAGTCGTCGCCCTCGTGGTGGTTCGCGCGCGACGGCGGTCCCGGCAGCGGAGATCGGCGGTGACCGCCCGGCGGCTGCTGGTCCGGGCCACCGAGGTCCTCGCGGCCGAGCTCCGGGTGGGTGCGACACCGCTGGATGCGCTCGGCGTCGCGGCTGCCGAGCTGCCGGCGCTCGGCCCGGTTGCGTCGGCCGGCCGCCTGGGTGCGGACGTGCCGACCGGGCTGTCCGAGCTCGCGACCCGCCCCGGCCTGGCGGGCCTCCGCCATCTCGCCGCGGCGTGGGCGGTCTCGGCAGAGGTGGGAGCCGCCCTGGCCGGCACCGTCGACCGGCTGACCGATGCGCTGCGCGACGACGACGCAACGCGGGAGGAGACCGAGGTGGCGCTGGCGACGCCCCGGGCGACCGGCCGACTGCTCGCAATCCTGCCCGCCGCCGGGCTGGGCCTGGGGACGGTCATCGGTGCCGATCCCTGGCAGGTCCTGACCGGCTCGCCGGCCGGCGCCGCACTCGGTTGTGGGGGTGCCCTGCTGGCCGGTGCCGGCCTGGAGTGGGTGGAGGTCCTCGCGGACCGGGTGGACCGGGCCGGTTCCGTCGTCGCGCCCCGGCAGCGGAACGCGACGCCGGCGAGGCCCGGGCGGCGGGACGCGACGCCGGCGAGGCCCCGGCGGTCGTCTGCCGCCCGGTCGTGAGCGCCGCGCTGGTCCTCGCGGTCCTCGCTGCCGGATCGACCGCAGCCGTCCTCGTCGGGTCCCCGGCGCGGCGGCTGGGACGGCTCGGGGCGGCGGGCGCGGGTCCGCCGGATCTCGCCGCGGACCCGGCCCGAGACGACGGCGGCGTCCGGGGGGTCGCCGCGGGTGCGGGTCGCGCGTCGGTGGCCCGCCGCCGCGTGGCCTTGGCGGCGCTGGTCGTCTCGGTCGGCCTGCTGGCCGGCTCGGTGGCGGTCGCGCTCGCCCTCGCCGGGACGGCGGTGATCGCCGATCGGCTGCTCGCTCGGCTCGAGTCGACATCGGCGCGGGACGAGACCGACCAGGTGGTGGCCACCCTGCCCGCGTTCGCGGACCTGGTGGCGGCCGCCGTCCGCGCCGGGGTCCCACCGGAGCGGGCCCTGCGTACCTGCGCGGCGGTGTTCGGTGGCCCGATAGGTGCCGAGGTGGGCCGGGTGGTCACCGAACTGGAGCTCGGGGTCCCGGCCGTCCGGGCGTGGGCCGACGCCATGGGTGTGGAGGCGATGGCGCCGCTGGCCCGGGCGATGGTCCGCGGCCAGGCACGCGGCACCTCACCGGTGATCGTCCTCGAGCGGTGCGCCGCCGACGCCCGGCGTACCGCGCGGTCGGCGGCGCGAAAGCGGGCGCAGGCGGTCGGCGTGGCGGCTGCCGCACCGCTCGGCCTGTGCTTCCTGCCCGCGTTCGTTCTGGTGTCGGTGGTTCCGATGGTCGTCGGCGGGCTCGCCGGCTTCCTGCGTTGAGTCGCGAGGACAGGCCACCGGAGGATGGGCGGGCAGAGCGCTGATCTCGTTCACGCGTCGGATGGGTCGCCGAACAGAGCAGCATTCCCGATTTTACCGGGACCGCGACGCGTCGGGTTCGCTACCACCGTTCGTCCACAGCACGCCCATGGCCGGTGTCCCCAGATCCGGCAACAGCGGCTGCCGATCGGAGCGTCCGCGCGAGGTTGGTCCCGCGCGGCATCGGCCGCTGCACCAGCCGGCAGGACGCCGGCCAGGAGGGAGTTCTCATGATCACTACCAGCATCGACCGGACCGACGACGTCCAGGTGACCACCGCGGACCGGACTCGCGCAGCCGGCCCCGAGCCCGGGGGCGAGCAGTCAGCCCGTGAGCTCGTCGCCGTCCCGACCGCGGGACGGCGGATCGGGCCCCGCCGCGGCGACCAGCACCTCCGGATGGTCCGGGAGGCCGGGATGGCCACCGCCGAGTACGCCGTCGCCCTGATCGCGGCGTGCGCGTTCGCCGCTGTCCTGCTCGCCGCCATCCGGACCGGCGCGGTGATGTCTGCGATCGGCCGGCTGATCACCACCGCGCTGAAGGTCATCAGCTGATCGGACCGGACGGAGCGTCCACCGGCGGCCGGCCACCCGATGCAGGTGGCCGGCCGCGCGGTCCAGGTGGAATCGGGACACACGCTGGAAGGGGGACAGCCACATGAGAAAGCGCAATGCTCTCCGATCGGGCCGTGGCCGCGCCGCCCGGGCGGCCGGTCGGACACGCGGCCGGTGGGGCGAGGACGGGATGGTGACCGCGGAGATCGCCACCGTGCTACCCGGGGTCGTCGCACTCACGCTGGCTCTGGTCGCGGTCGTCGCGGCTGTCGGTGCTCAGTTGCGCTGTGCGGACCTGGCGCGCGAGGCCGCGCGGGCACTGGCCCGCGGGGAGAGCACCGCTTCCGTTCGTGGCCGGGTGCTCGGCGACGGGCCACCGAGGGCAGCGCTGAGCGTGCGGCGCTCTGGCGGGACGGTGACCGCGACGGTGACCGCGACCGCGCCGGTGCCCGGCACCGACCTGCTCCGGATTCCCGGGGTCCGCGTCCACTCGTCGGCGACCGCCGCAGACGAGAAGCGACTGGCCGAGCAGCCGTGGTGAGCCGGTCGGGCAGGGCGGTGAGCCGATGGGGCAGGGCGGTGGGCCGGTCGGGCAGGGCGGTGAGCCGCGCCACGGCGGAACGGGGTGCGGGGACCGTCTTCGTCCTCGGTACGTTCGCTCTGGTCCTGCTGGCCGCTACCGCCGCCGTCCTCGTCGGACAGGCAGCCACCGTCCGGCACCGGGCGGGGGCGGCCGCGGATCTTGCCGCGCTGGCAGCCGCCCGTGCCGGCGCCGACAACGTCCCCGTGCCGTGCCGGGCCGCCCGGGTGGTGGCAGCGCGCAACAGTGCCCGCGTCACGACCTGCTCGGTCGACCGGCACGGGGACGCGCGGGTCGCCGTCACCGTGGATGGTGCCGGCCTCGGTCGGCTCACCCTGCATGCGAAGGGGTCGGCGCGGGCCGCCCCGACCCGGTGAGTCGGCCCGGCGGGTCGGTGCGGGTGCGTCGGTGCGGGAGCCGGCCTGCCGTTCAGACCAGCGACTCCTCCCAGGCCTGGTGCAACCCGGCGAACTGGCCCTCGCCGGACCGGATCAGCTCGTGCGGGGATCCGTCCTCGACCACCCGGCCCCCGTCGATCACCAGGACGCGGTCGGCGATCAGCACGGTCGACAGGCGGTGGGCGATGATCACCGCGGTCCGGCCGCGCAGCAGGGTGCGCAGCGCCTGCTGCACCAGCCGCTCGGAGGGGATGTCGAGGGAGCTCGTCGCCTCGTCGAGGATCAGCACGGCCGGGTCGGCGAGGAAGGCCCGGGCAAAGGACACCAGCTGCCGTTGGCCCGCCGACAGCCGGCCACCGCGCTTGCGGACGTCGGTGTCGTAGCCCTCTGGCAGCGCCTGGATGAAGCCGTCGGCGCCGACCGCCCGGGCCGCGGCGACGATCTCGTCACGGGACGCACCCGGCTTGCCCAGCGCGATGTTCTCCGCCACCGAGCCGGAGAACAGGAACGACTCCTGGGTGACCATGACCACCGCGCGGCGCAGGTCGGTGTCGGCCACGTCTCGCAGGTCCACCCCGTCGACGGTCACCGCGCCCGCCGTCGGGTCGTAGAACCGGGACAGCAGCTTGGCGAGCGTGGTCTTGCCGGCACCGGTCGCCCCGACGACGGCGAGCACCTGGCCGGCGGGCAGGTGCAGGTGCAGCCGGGGCAGCACGACCCGGTCCGGGGCGCTGGCGTAGGCGAACTCGACACCGGAGAACCGGACGTCACCGCGGACCTCGGCCGGCAGCGCGACCGGGTGGGTCGGCTGCTCGACACCGAGCGGCTCCTCCAGCACGCCGGAGATCTTCTCCAGCGCCGCACTCGCCGACTGGTAGGCGTTGAAGAAGTTGGCAAGGTCGTCGAGCGGGTCGAACAGCCGTCGCAGGTAGAGCGAGAACGCCGCCAGGGTGCCGATCGCCATGTCGCCCTGGGTGATCCGGTACGCCCCGAGCGCCAGGACCACGGCCAGCGTCAGGTTGCCGACCGCCCGCGTCACCGAGGCGAACTTCGCGATGAGCAGCAGCCCGTCCGCGGTCGCGTCGCGGTACTCGCTGCTCAGCGCGTCCATGATCTGCTCGTTGCGGCGTTCCCGGCGGAACGCCTGCACGGCGCGCACGCCGTTCATCGACTCGACGAACTGCACGATCGTCTTGGCGATCGCGGTCCGGTTGCGCCGGTAGACCTGCCGGGACCGCCGCTGGAACCAGCGGGTCCAGAACAACAGCGGGACGAACGCGGCCAGCACCAGCAGACCCAGCGGCAAGTCGAGGACCAGCAGTACCACGATGATCACGACGATCGACAGGACCGAGGAGAAGACGCCGTCCAGGCTCTGACTGATCAGGTCGTTCAGGGCGTCCAGGTCCGAGGTCAGCCGCGAGATGACGCGACCGGACGTGTACGACTCGTGGAAGTTCACGGACAGCCGCTGCACCCGGTCGAAGACCCGCTGGCGCAGGTCGAACAGGATCGCCTGCCCGATCCGGCCGGACAGCCGGGTGAAGACGGCACGCACCAGGGCGGACCCGAGGCCCAGCGCGATGTAGACCGCGATGAACTCGACGAGCACACCGGCCGCGCCGTTCGTGGCCCGGGGGACCCCGACGTCGATGGCGCGCCCGATCACCAGGGGGCCCGACAACGACAGCGCCGTGTCCAGCACGACCAGCACGGTCGCCAGCAGCAGTGCCCGCTTCATCGGCCGGCACAGCGAGATCAGCAGCCGCCGCGACCGGTCGCGCAGCGCGACGCTCGCCGCGTTGTCGAGGTCGTCGACCTCCTCGTACGCGACGCCGCGCCACGCCTCGTGCTCCGGCGGCACGTCAAGGCGGGTGAACCGTTCCAGGCCGCCCGCGGTCGGGGCGCCGGCGGGGACGAGGTCGGCCCCGTCGACGGGCTCGGCGCCCACCGGGTGTGCCCCGGCCCGCCGCGTCGCGCCGTCGGCCGGCTGATCGTTCGCCGGCTCGCCGTCGGCGTCCAGGACGGCCGGGCTCTCGGTCCCCGGGGTCGTGCTCATGCCCGCACCACTTCCACACTCAGCTGGTCGGTTCCCTGCGGGTCACTCGGCGGGTACCCGTTCGGCGTGCCCCGCCCGGCGTCCATGCCGCCACCGTCCGGGTCGCCCGCCCCGCTCGCGCCCCCGGCGCCGCTGGCACTGCCGGCACCGCCGTCGCGGACCACCCCGGCCGCCCGGTCGGAGTCCTCCATCGTCGACAGCACGTTGCGGTAGTCCTCGCGGGTGGCCATCAGCTCGGTGTGGGTGCCGACTGCGACGAGCCGCCCCTCGCCCAGCAGCGCGACCCGGTCGGCCAGCGCCACCGTCGACGGCCGGTGCGCCACGATCAGCGCGGTCGCCTGGCGCAGCACCCGGCGCAGCGCCCGCTCGACCTCGGCCTCGGTGTGCACGTCCAGTGCCGACAGCGGGTCGTCGAGCACGAGCACCGCGGGATGGCCGGCCACCGCCCGGGCCAGCGCGAGCCGCTGGCGCTGGCCGCCGGACAACGTCAGGCCCTGCTCGCCGATGCGGGTCTGCAGCCCCCACGGGAGCCGGGCGGTGAAGTCGGTCGCGGCAGCGATGCCGAGCGCGGTGGTCACCGTCTCGTCGCTGTGGTCGCTCAGCCCGAGAGCGACGTTCTCCCGGACGCTGGCCGAGAACAGGATGGGATCCTCGAACGCCGTCGTCACCGCCGACCGCAGCTCGTCCAGCGGCACGTCGCGCAGGTCGACCCCGTCGATGGTGATGCGGCCGCCGGTCACGTCGTAGAGCCGGGGGACCAGGGCGGTCAGCGTGGTCTTGCCCGACCCGGACAGCCCCACCAGCGCCAGCGTCTCCCCGGGGCGGACGTCGAGGTCGATGTCGCGCAGCGTGTCCGTCGCCGCGCCCGGGTAGGTGAAGCTGACCCCGGAGAACACCAGGTGCCCGACGACCGGGTCCGGCAGGTGCCGACGCCGCTCGGCCGGCGGGTCGACGATCGTCGGGGCGGTGTCCATCACCTCCCAGTACCTGTCGGAGGCGGACGCGGCGTTGTTCGCCTCCGCCATCAGCCAGCCGATGCTCTCGATGGGCCACCGCAGGTAGGTCATCGTCGTGATCGCGGCGACGAGGGTCCCCAGCGTCAGCGACCCCTGGGCGACCTGGTAGGCGCCGATACCAAGCATCGCGCCCAGCGCCAGCTCCGGCAGGGCGATGATCGTCGCCCACAGCAGCGAGATGATGTCGATCTTGCGGATCTCGGTGTGCCGCAGGTCCGCGGCGTCGCGGGCGAACCGCCGGCCGATCGTCGAGCCCCGGCCGAACGACTTCAGCACCCGGATGCCGAGCACCGACTCCTCGACCATGGTCGCCAGGTCGCCCACCTGGTCCTGGGACAGCCGGGCGACCAACTTGAACCGCGACTCGTACAGGAAGCAGAGCACGACCATCGGGACGGTCATCACCACGACGATCAGCCCGAGCGGGACGGACAGGCTGAGCAGGATCACGATCCCGAGCACCAGCGTCAGCGCGTTGACGACCAGGTAGACCCCACCGAAGGCGATGAACCGGCGGATGGTCGACAGATCGCTGAACGCCCGGGACAGCAGCTGACCGGACTGGTAGCGGTCGTGGAAGGACACCGACAGGCCCTGCAGGTGCGCGTAGAGGTCCTCGCGCATCCGTTTCTCCAGCTGCGAGGTGGGCCGGGCGATGATCGTGCGCCGGACGAACACCAGCGCCGCCTCGCCGAGGCCGAGGGCGAGGATCGCCGCCCCCCACCAGAGCAGCGCTCCGTGGGAGGACCCGCTGACGGAGTCGATGAGCTGCCGGATGACCAGCGGGATCAGCAGGGCGAGCCCCGCGGCGGCGAGTGCCGTGATCCCCGAGACCACCATCCGGGTACGGACCGGGCCGAAGTAGGGCCCGAGACGCCGCAGGGACCGCAGGGCCGACCCCGGCGACGTCGACACTGTCGGCACCGTCGAGCCGGGCAGGTCGGTGGCGGGTGCGGAAGACACGTTCGGCCACGTTAGTGACGCGCACCGACACGCGCCCCGCAGTTACGGCGAGGTCGCGGCCCAACCGGGTGATCCGGCAGGTCAGGCGAAGCCAGTGTCGGCTGCGGTCGTACCACCCGGAGGGCGCCTCGGACTGCCGGCGTCCGGCCGCACACCGGGGGAGCTCCGTGACCGTGGTGGCCTACTCCATGGCTGGCGCCCCATCTGCAACGGCTCCGGAACCACCCTGCCCGAACGAGCGCGACCGGTTCGACGACGTCGGCCTACGACCCGCTGAACCGGGGCTGAGGTGGCCCGCGGTCTTGGACAGGGGGTGCAGTTCACGCCGTCACCCGGTACATCGACACCTGGAAGCCTATTCAGGCATCGCGGTAAGATTATAGCGCAATGACCGTCGAGATCGTGGTGTAGAAGGCGTGCAGTGGTTTCCGGTAGTCGGTGTGCAGTATCCGCCAGGTCGTGAAGTGCGCAATGGTGTTGCATCTCATGACGTTGTGACGAGCGGGTTCGCTCGCGCGACACGACGGACGTACGGCCTGGCCACCCTGCCGGCCGCGACTCCCGGGTTCCCGTGGCCCCCACCGGCACGCTGCTGGACCGACTGACCATCGGACTCGCCCATCTGACCACCGCGACCGGTTCGGCAAGGCGTCGATGACCGGTCCGATCGGTGCGCAGTCGCCATTGCGACTTCTCGGCGAAGTCCGATGTCTTTGCCCACCTGTTCACCGTTCGCGTGACGGGCTGTCTCGGATGACCAACCACTCACACAACGCCCATCCGTTAGGCAGGAGTTACCATGGACTGACAGCCATTAGTCAGGAGTGCCTGTGACCACCACACCCGTCCCTCGTGGCACCGCTACGGTCGTTGGCTGCCCAAGCCGGCATCGGTGAACACCTGGCACGCCTACTCGCCGCGCACCGATAGAATTTCGTCCTGGTTTCCTCCTGTTCATGGGCCTGCCCGCGTCCCGCCAGCGCGTCCGGTCACAACCGTCCGTCCCGACGAGGCGCCCTACCTCGACCTGTCCGCCGGTGACACGTCGCTCGCGACCGAGACCGTCGTGCACGGCGCCCCCCAGCCGGACCGGCAGTGAGTGCGGGGGTTCAGACGGGAGCACCCGGCGGGAACGACGTGCCGGGGCGCCGGACAGGGTCCCCACCGGCTGGCGCCGTGGCACGGGCGCACGCGGGGGCTCGACCCCTTAGGCCGGTGCTTCGGGGGCGGCGCGGACGCCGAGTAGTGCGACGCCTGCTCGTCGGGCTGCTCACGCTCGCGCTGGTGACGACGGGCACGAGCGTGGTCTATAACCACCTGACCTCGACGCCGTCGGCGGTCCCCCCACTCGACGCCCACGGGCACGTGGTCGCGACCGGGGACGTGCGCACCCACTACGAGAGCTGGGGCGACGCCGGCTCCGCGGTTGTCCTCGTGCCCGGCTTCGCCGAGTCGTCCTACGTCTTCGACGCCCTCGGTCCCATCCTCGCTGCCGCGCACCACCGGGTCTTTGCCCTCGACGTCCGCGGGTACGGCTACACCGAACGGCGCGGGCCGTACACCCTGGCGTCGGACACTCGGCAGCTTGCGGACTTCCTGCGGGTCCTGCACCTGCGCCGCACCGACGGCGTGTCGACGGTCGTCGTCGGGCACTCCAGCGGTGCCGCGATCGCTGGAGACCTCGCCCTGACCCGCCCCACCGACGTGGCGGGCATCGTCTTCCTGGACGGCGACGGCACCCCCTACGGGGTGGGACCAGCCTGGGCTCACGCTCTCGTGCGGGACCCGTTCGCGACCAGCCTGGTCCGCCTCGTCAGCCGCCACCCGGCGCTGGCCGCGCGCGTCTACGACCAGGCGTGCGGCCCCGGGTGCCCGCCGTTCACCGGTGCCGTCGCCGACGCGTGGACGCGGCCGTTCCGAGTGGCCGGGGGCGCCGCGGCGATGCGGGCGATCCTCGGGCGCCCGTTGATCGGGCTCGAACCGGAGCAGCTGACCCGCATCCGGGTCCCGGCCGCGGTCGTCTACGGCGACGGGGACCCCGAGACCCCGGCAGCGCTCGCCCGGGAAACCGCGACCCGGCTGCACGCGGGACCACCGGTCGCGGTGCTCGGCGCCCGGCACCTGGTCATGATCAGCAGCCCCCGGCCGCTCGCCTCGGCACTGCTCGGGACCGGCCTGATCCGCTGAACCCCCGACACTCATTGCCGAGCCGATGCACGGCAACGACCCACGCGCGGATGCCGCGGCGATGACAGCGACTGTCGTCGTGTCGTACGCTGACGGCAGCAGCTGACATTCTGCTGCGTCCAGCGCTTCGCGGCTGCTCTTCGCGCCCGCGCCGCGCCGGTCGCCCCCCCCGGACTGGAGATGTCCTATGCGCATATTCGTCACCGGCGCGTCCGGCTGGATCGGCTCTGCCGTCGTGGCCGAGCTGCTTGCGGCCGATCACCAGGTCCTCGGCCTCGCCCGTTCGGACGCGTCCGCCGAGGCCGTCGTCGCCGCCGGCGCCGAGGTTCGGCGCGGTGACATCGGCGATGTCGACGTGCTGCGCGCCGCCGCGGCCGAAAGCGACGGCGTCGTCCACCTCGCGTTCCGCCACGACGTCGCCTTCACCGGAGACTTCCAGGCCGCCGTCGACTCGGACCTGGCCGCGATCGAGGCGCTCGGCGAGGCGCTGGCCGGGACGGATCGGCCGCTGGCGATCGCCTCGGGCGTCGCCGGCCTGAAGCCGGGTGCGCTCGCCACCGAGCGTGACAGGGCAGAGCCGTTCCCCGGGGCGGGCGGCCGGGTCCTCAACGAGCGCGCGGCGCTTGCGCTCGCCGAGCGCGGAGTGCGGTCGATGAGCGTCCGCTTCGCTCCGACCGTCCATGGGGACGGCGACAACGGCTTCATGGCGATGACCGTCGCGGCCGACCGCGTGGCCGGCTCGGCCGCCTACATCGGCGAGGGCGTCAACCGCTGGTCCGCGGTCCATCGCTCCGACGCCGCCCGACTGGTCCGACTCGCGATCGAGGGCGCGCCGGCCGGGTCTGTGCTCCACGCGGTCGGCGAGGAGGGCGTCGCCATCCGTGACGTCGCCGAGGCGATCGGGCGTGGGCTCGACCTGCCGGTCACTTCGATCACGGCCGAGCAGGCCGAGGCCCAATTCGGCTTCCTCGCCGGATTCCTCGCTCTGGACATGCCGGTCTCCAGCGCGCTCACCCGCGAGCTGCTCACCTGGGAACCGTCGGGGCCGGGACTGGTCGCGGATCTGAAGCAGGGCCACTACTTCGCCGCCGCGACGGCCTGAGCGACCCGTCCGGCAGGCGCCGCGCGACGCCCAGCTCCACGGCGCGTCGCGCGACGCCCAGCTCCACGGCGCGTCGCGCGACGCCTCCTGGCTACCGGGCCGGCTGCGGACCGAGTGGTCTCAGCGCAGCCGGCGCGCGCGCAGCACCAGATCGTCGGTGTGGTGGGCGCCGGCCCCGCCCTGGGGGGCGATCCGCGGGCGTTGCTCGTCCAGCTCCACCTCCCAGTCGTCGTCGAGCAGCGCGGTGACCATCGGGGGCCAGACGTAGTCGGCCGGGTCGAAGCCGCTGTCGTGCATCTGCTGGCTGTCGTGCACCTGCTGGGTGTCCATCCCCGCGTGGTGCACGAGCAGCAGCACGCCGCCGGGAGCGACCGCCGCGAGCAATGCTCGCTCGGCCGCGGCGTCGGGGGTGCGCAACAGGGCCGGGTACTGCGCGGAGACCAGGTCGAAGGATCCCGGCGAGAGCATCGCCTCCGCCAGTCCGGCGTGCACCCAGCGAACGGCGACACCAGCGTCCCGTGCGTGCCCGGCCGCCCGTGCCAGCGCCACGCCCGAGACCTCGAGCGCGGTGACATCCCAGCCGCCGCTGGCGAGCCAGACGGCGTCCGCGCCCTCGCCGCAGCCGACGTCGAGCACCCGCCCGGGCGTGAGCCCGGCGACCTCGGCCACCAGCGCACCGTTGGGCTGGCCGCTCCACAACTGCGCCTGGTCGGCGTACCGCCGGTCCCACTCCGCCTGCACCGCCGGTTCTCCGACGTATCCGTCGGCAGGCCAGGAAACGTCGGACACGGATGATGTCGCCGCGATGTCATCGGTCACCCGCTCACCGTCGCCTGTCGCGGCCGGTCCAGCCAATCCTGGTTGCCGGTCCGGCAAACCGGCGTCCACGGGCGAGGAGCGGCTGAACATGGCCCACCATCCGGTCCACTCTGCCCAGGGGCGAGCGTCGCGATGTGTTGGAGCCGTGAGGACGGCCCGTTTCTTGGACACGATTGGGTGAGCACATTCCTTTCGACAGTAATGGACCGCCGACAGGCGGTGTAACCGAGTCCGGGCCGAGCTCGCGGAAGCCTTCGGAGTGTCCCAGCCCACGATCTCTCCGGCCAACGGCAGGCTCACTCCGGTAGGAAGCCGCCCTGTCGAGACGTACAGGACTGGGAAAGCAACTCGATACCGCCGTCACCAGTCCGGTACAGGATCGAGCGGGCCATCGCCCATTCCTCCGAACCTGTCGTGATAAGCCTCCTCACGTGGCAGGTTCGTCTGCCCGGCGACGCGGTGATCGGTCAGTCCGGATCGGCCAGGTCCAGACCGATCAATGTTGCCAGGCCGTGTTCCACGGCGGTGAGTTCCCGTACGGACAGCCGCCCGCGGCGGCGGGGCAGTTGGGCCTTGCTGACCGTCAAGACGCTGGTGGGGTCGACGTAGGACTCGCTGTGCCCGGTCAGTCCGGCCTCGGCGCCGACAGGGATCCGCAACGGCCGGGGGCCGGGGGTTCCGGTGATAAGGACCACGACCACCGACGCGGACCGCGGGATCAGGGGGTTGACCGTGAGGACGACCCCGGGGTGGGCGCCGATGGGCGCGGGGAACCGGCAGTCGTAGACCTCACCGCGCAGCGGCTCGGCACCGGTCACCGGCCGACGGCAGGGTGTTTCGCAGGAACAGACGCGGCCGCGTCCTCGGCGGCGAGCAGGGCGTCGATGCCGGCGGTCACCGCGCCGGCCGGGACGGCCCCGCCGGGTCCGTACTCAGCGTCGACCGCGGCGAGGACCTCGGCTTGCTGGGCGTGCCGGCGCAGCATCCGCAGGGCGGCGACGACGGCCTCGGTGCGGTTGGTCAACCCGAGCAGCGGCATCGCCGCCTCAACCTGCTCGGCCAGATCCCGGGGCACCCGGGCGGTCCAACTGATCGACGGCGCCCCCCCCACTCTGTTTCATTGTCATACGAATACAATACGTCTGACGAGGAGCGGTCGTCTGGGTTGCCGTCTTCGCATCGATGACGTGGGGACGACTGGAAGCGCCCTCGTCCATCGCTACACCGACCCCAACGCCTACCAGGGTCCGGACAGCAACCTGTTCGACAGAGTCGGCATCGACCACGGCCCCGCCCGGACTGGGCCGCCGCTGCCGCGGAAACCCGACGGGACCCAACCGACTCTCGCCCGGATGGTGACCGGCCCGTTCGTTCCGACCGCCCTCGACGGCGTCACCACAACGCTGCGGAGCCACGAGTCCGAATCGACCCCGCTGAGCAGCAGCGCACCTCACCACGGACAGCCGGTTGTGCCGTCGCGGCCGGGCTCAGGACCCGATCGCCCCTACCCGCGCCAGGCTCTCGGCGGTCGCCACGATCGCGTCCTCGTTGGACCGCGGCGTCCAGCCGAGTTCCCGGCGCGCCTTGTCGGAGGAGACCGGCCGTTGCTTGCCGAGCTCGTACAACCGCCCCCGGAGCACGGGATCGAACCGACCGGACAGCCGGACCAGCGCGTTGGGCAGGGTGCGTCGGGGCACGCGTGTGGCCAGCGCGGGCACGCGCTCGCGCAGCACCCGCGCGACGTCGGTCATCCAGGCGAACGTGCCCGCGCCGATATAACGCTGCCCGGCCGCGTTGGGCGCCGTCATCGCCCGCAGGTGCAGGTCGGCGATGTCGCGCACGTCGACCAACGGCCAGCCGAACCGCGCCATCCCGGGCAGCGATCCGTCGAGCAGCCTGGCGACGATGTCGATGGATGCCGATCGATCGGGTCCGAGCACCGGCCCCAGTACCGCGCCGGGACAGACCGTGACGAGTTCCAGGGCGTGGCCCTCTCGCGTCGTCCAGTCCCAGGCCGCCCGTTCCGCGATTGTCTTGGAGCGTTCATAGGCGGACGTGTCGGACAGATTTGTCTCGTCGGACCAGTCCGTCTCGGTGAACGGCACGTCGCGCCCGCCCCGCCCATAGGCGACCGCCGCGGTGGACGAGGTCATCACCACCCGCCTGACCCCCGCCGTGCACGCGGCGGCGAGTACCCGCAACGCGCCGTCGCGTGCGGGGCGCACCAGCTCGTTGTCGTCCTTAGGACTGCTCGCCGGGAAAGGCGAGGCAACGTGGAGTACGTAGGCGCAGTCGCTTGCGGCCTCCATCCAGCCCGCGTCGGCGTTGAGATCGGCGGCGACCACCTCCAAGCGGTCGTCCGCGGGCGCGAGCTCGCCGAGAGCGGCCCGCAGGCCGGCCTCGCGGGCGAGGTCGCGAACCGTCGTCCGTACTCGCCACCCATCGGCCAGCGCCTGCGCGATGCAATGGCCCGCGATGAAGCCCGAGCCGCCCGTCACCAGCACGCGTTCGTCGTGTCTCAAAATTCACTCCTCGTTCTCGTGGCAGCGGCCGAACCGGCCCGCGTGAGGTCGCTGGGGCCCGACCCGATGGACAAGTTCGCGGGCTCGGCCTCCCGGAGGCGCGCTCGAGCTCGACGCCGCGCCCAGGTAGCCGCCGACATGTCCCCAGAGTAGAGGATTTCCTCTACTTGAGCCAACTCCTCAGGGTCTGGCGTAGGAGACTCGGATCATGGACAGTCGGCAGCCCGTCCAAGCCCGGAGCGTGGCCTCCACCCACCGCATGCTCGACGCTGCCGAGGGCCTCCTCGAGGCAGGCGGACCGGATGCCCTCACCGTTGATGCCGTCGTCAGGCAGGCGCGGACATCCGTCGGCTCGTTCTACGCCCGCTTCGGTGACCGCCAGGGCCTGCTCGTCGTCATGCAGGACCGCCTCCTCAGCCGGCTCGTCGACGCACTCGACGCCACCGTCGCCGCGGCTGCGGTCGAGCCGGACCTCCCCGCAGCAGTGGAGATCCTGGTCGCCGAGTTCCTCAAGGCGTTCCGCGAACACCGGACGGCCTTCAACGCCTACATCCTGCAAAATCGGTCGGACCCCTCCATGCGAGCCCGTGGCGCCGAGGCGAGCAGACAGGCCGCCGATTCAGTGGGGCGTCTGCTGGCCACACGACGGGACCAGGTGGAGCATCCCGACCTGAGCCTCGCCGCCGACTTCACCTACCGGGCACTCTTCGCCCTCGCGACCCAGACGGTCATCCTCGACGACCGGGATGTGACTGGAAAGCAGCACAACGATGAGACATGGGCCGAGCAGACAACCAGACTCCTGCTCGCCTACCTCCAAGCTCCTCTCCCGGGCGACCCGGTCCGTGTAGGGAACTCCCCCGGTGGGGCACAGCGGTCCTCGGCCACCAGGTCGAGCGAGACGTAGTCGGTGCGGCGATGGATCGGCGCGAGGGAATCCGGCCCCCTACGACCGCTGGGAACCCCGCCGCGGCGTCCGGGAATCACGGAACCGGTCAGCGGCTGCCGGCGAGCAGGTGGCCGAGCAACGCGACCGCGCCGTCCTTGCTCAGCGGGAGATTGCCGTTGCCGCATTTGGGTGACTGCACGCACGACGGGCACCCGGTCGCGCACGGGCACTCGCGGACCTGGTCCAGCGTGGCGGACAACCAGCGCTGCGCCACGGCGAACCCGCGCTCGGCGAACCCGGCGCCACCGGGCAGCCCGTCGTGGACGAACACCGTCGGCAGCCCGGTGTCCGGGTGCAGCGCGGTGGACACCCCGCCGATGTCCCAGCGGTCACAGGACGCCAACAGCGGCAGCATCCCGATCGACGCATGCTCGGCGGCGTGCACCGCCCCGGGCAGGTCCGCCTCGGACACGCCGGCGGCGGCCACCGCGGCCGGCGGCAGCGTCCACCACACCGCGCGGGTGCGCAGCCGCTGCTCGGGCATGTCCAGCGGCTCCTCGCCCAGGACCTGGCCGGTGGACGCGCGGCGCAGCAGGTAGGACGTCACCCGGCTGGAGACGTCCACCGTGCCCAGCGCCAGCCGTGCGGAACCCCACGCGACGGTCCGGTCGACGCCGACGACCCGGATTTCGGCCACCGAACGCGCCACCGTCGACAGGTCCCCGACCGACGTCGTCAGCACCGCCGCGTGGGTCGGCTCGCCCCGGGTCCGGTCGCCGGGCGCCTGGTCTCCGGACACCGACGGCTCCCAGTGGGTGACCCGGTACGGCCGGCCGCGGTGCAGCAGCACCGCACCCGGGTGCGCCTGGGCCGGTGCCGACGCCGCGTCGACGGTGCCGAGCAGCCGCCCGGTGCCCTCCTGGACCAGGGCCATCGGGCGGCCGCCGGAGCCCCGCAGGTCGGCCAGGTCACTCGCCCGGTCCGTCCGGGTCCAGAACCACCCGGCGCCACGCCGCCGCAGCACCCCGGCGTCGGCCAGCTCGTCCAGCACCGGCCGGACCCGGCGCACGGCGTCCGCCGGGTCCTCGTCCGGTCCGGCGGCGAAGACCGCGAGCTCGTCCGGGCGCAACGGCAGCTCCGCGGCGGCCGCGCACAGGTGCGGGGCCAGGACGTAGGGGTTCGCCGGGTCGAAGACGTTGGCCTCGACCGGGACGTCGAGCAGCACCTCGGGATGGTGCACCAGGTAGGTGTCCAGCGGGTCCGCCCGGGCGACGAGCACCGCCAGGCCGTCGGCACCGGCCCGCCCGCTGCGCCCAGCCTGCTGCCACATCGACGCCCGGGTCCCCGGGAAGCCGGCCATCACGACCGCATCGAGCCCGGCCACGTCGATGCCCAGCTCGAGGGCGTTGGTCGCCGCGAGCCCCATCAGCCGGCGCGACCGCAGGCCGTCCTCCAGCCCGCGCCGGTCCTCCGGCAGGTAGCCGCCGCGGTAGGCGGCCACCGAACCTGCGCCGCCGAGCTGGTGGCCGGCGGACAGCGCCACGGTCTCGGCCGCCCGCCGCGACCGGACGAAGGCCAGCGTCTGGCGCCCACCCAGCACCAGCTCGGTCATCAGGTCGGCGGCCTCGGCGGGGGCCGGGCGGCGGGCGCCGCTGACCTCGTCGGTCGGCGGCTCCCACAGGCCGAGTACCGACGTGCCCCGCGGCGACCCGTCCTCGGTGACGGCCCGCACGGGCAGCCCGGTCAGCCGGCCGGCGACCCCGGCGGGGTCGGCGACGGTCGCCGAGGCGAGCACGAACACCGGCTCGGCCCCGTGCGCCGCCGCGACCCGGCGCAGGCGGCGCACCAGCAGCGCGACGTGCGCCCCGAACACGCCTCGGTAGCCGTGGCACTCATCGACCACCACGTACCGCAGCCCGGCGAGGAACCGGCGCCAGCGGGCGTGCCCGGCCAGCAGGGTGTGGTGCAGCATCTCCGGATTGGTCAGCACCAGGTGCGCGTGGTCGCGCGCCCAGTCCCGCTGTTCCTGCGGGGTGTCGCCGTCGACGACCGCGGCGCGGAAGGCCGGGATGTCCAGCTCGGCCACCGCCCGGCACTGGTCCGCCGCCAGCGCCTTGGTCGGCGCCAGGTACAGGGTCGTCGGCCGCCGCCCCCCGACCGGGGTCAGCGCGTCGGGCGTCTCCAGGGCGGCCGTCATCGCCGGCAGCAGATAGGCCAGCGACTTGCCCGACCCCGTCCCGGTCGCCAGCACGACGTGCTCGCCGGCGTGGGCGGCGTCGGCCGCGGCGACCTGGTGGGCCCACAGCGCCGGGATCCCCGCTGCCGCCAACCGGTCCCGCAGCACGGCCGGAACCCATCCCGGCCACGCGCCGGGAACGCCCACCCGGGCCGGCACCGTCCGCAGTCCGACCAGGCAGCCCGACCGGCGACCCCGCGCCAGCGACCGGAGGACCGCCTCGCCCGTCCCCGCCGGCGGCGCAGCGGTCCCCGCCGCGGGCGCGCCGGTCCCCGCCGGCGGCGCAGCGGTCCCCGCCGCGGGCGCCGGCACGGTCAGGGTCACGGCAGCAAGTCTGGGTGACAGACCGCTCCGGAGCCGGCACCGACCCGGCGGCCGGCTCGGGTGCGCAACTCGCGGGCGCAGGGCGGGTGCCCAGGGCGGATGCGCAGGGCGGATGCGCGGGGTCATCGCGCCGATACAGTGGCGCCGCTCCTCGCCGCCGCCGCCCGCGGCCGGTGGGGCGCGCCTGCCTTCGATCCGGGGCGCGGCCGCCCGTTCGGCCTGCACCGCACGACGGCCCTGCACCCACCGGGAGCCTGACGCCTCGACGGGCATCCCAACGACGGGAGGACATCGATGTCAGGGACGCTCTCGGGCGCCAACACCGCCTACGTGGCGGTCGTGCTGGTGATCGCGCTGCTCGGTCTCGCCGCCGGCTTCCGGTTCCGCCGACAGGTGCTCGCCGCCCCGGACGGCACCCCGGCGATGCAGGAGATCGGCCGGGCCGTCGCCGAGGGGGCCGCGGCGTACCTACGCCGGCAGTTCCGGACGCTGATCATCTTCCTGGCCGCGGTGTTCCTGCTGTTGTTCGCCCTGCCCGGGGACGCCTCGGTGCGCGTCGGCCGGTCGCTGTTCTTCGTCGTCGGCGCGGTCTTCTCGGCGGCCATCGGCTACCTCGGGATGAGCCTGGCCGTCCGGGCCAACGTTCGGGTCGCCGCCGCGGCGAACACCACCGGACGCGAGGACGCGATGCAGGTGGCGTTCCGCACCGGCGGGACCGTCGGGATGCTCACCGTCGGCCTCGGGCTGCTCGGTGCGTCGGTGGTGGTGCTGATCTACCGCAGCGACGCGCCGAACGTGCTGGAGGGCTTCGGCTTCGGCGCCGCGCTGGTGGCGATGTTCATGCGGGTCGGCGGCGGCATATTCACCAAGGCCGCCGACGTCGGCGCAGACCTGGTCGGCAAGGTCGAGCAGGGCATCCCCGAGGACGACCCGCGCAACGCCGCGACGATCGCGGACAACGTGGGTGACAACGTGGGTGACTGCGCCGGGATGGCCGCGGACCTGTTCGAGTCCTACGCGGTGACCCTGGTCGCGGCCCTGATCCTGGGCCAGTCCGCGTTCGGTGAGTCCGGCCTGGTGTTCCCGCTGATCATTCCCGCCCTCGGCGCGGTGACCGCCGTCCTGGGCATCCTCACCACCCGCGCCCGGGCCGGTGAGGACGGGCTGAAGACGATCAACCGCAGCTTCTACCTGTCCGCCGTCGTGTCCGCGGTGCTCTGTGTCATCGCCTCGTTCCTCTACCTCCCGTCGACCTTCGCCGAGCTGGGCATCGCCAACGGCGTCAACCGCGACCCGCGGGTGATCGCCGCCGCCGCGGTCGTCGTCGGGGTGGTGCTGGCCGGGGTCATCCTGGCGCTCACCGGCTACTTCACCGGCACCACTGCCCGGCCGACGAAGGACGTCGCGAAGACGTCGCTGACCGGCGCGGCCACCGTCATCCTGTCCGGGATCTCCCTCGGCCTGGAGTCGGCGGTCTACACCGCGCTGGTCATCGCGGCCGCCGTCTACGGGGTGTTCCTGCTCGGCGCCGGATCGGTGACCCTGTCGCTGTTCCTGGTGGCACTGGCCGGGACCGGTCTGCTGACCACGGTCGGGGTCATCGTCGCGATGGACACCTTCGGCCCGGTCAGCGACAACGCCCAGGGCATCGCGGAGATGAGCGGCGACGTCGGCGCGGAGGGCGCGCGAATTCTCACCGAGCTCGACGCGGTCGGCAACACCACCAAGGCCATCACCAAGGGCATCGCCATCGCCACCGCCGTGCTGGCCGCGACGGCGCTGTTCGGCTCCTACACCGACGCCGTGAACACCGCTCTCGCCAATGCCGCCCGCAACCTGACGGCGGACCCGTCGCTGTCGGTCCAGGCGCGGTTCAGCTACGAGATCGTCACGCCGTCCACGCTGGTCGGGCTGATCGTCGGGGCCTCGGTGGTGTTCCTGTTCTCCGGCCTGGCCATCGACGCGGTCACCCGGGCCGCGGGCGCGATCGTCTACGAGGTGCGCCGCCAGTTCCGCGAGCACCCCGGGATCATGGACCGCACCGAGACCCCCGAGTACGGCCGGGTGGTGGACATCTGCACCCGGGACTCGCTGCGCGAACTGGCCACGCCGGGTCTGCTGGCCGCGCTCGCCCCGATCGCCGTTGGCTTCGGGCTGGGTACCGGGGCACTCGCCGGCTATCTCGCCGGCGCGATCGGCACCGGCGTGCTGATGGCGGTGTTCCTGGCCAACTCCGGTGGCGCGTGGGACAACGCGAAGAAGATCGTCGAGGACGGAACCTACGGCGGCAAGGGATCGGAACCGCACGCCGCGACCGTCATCGGCGACACCGTCGGCGACCCGTTCAAGGACACCGCCGGGCCGTCGATCAACCCGCTGATCAAGGTGATGAACCTGGTCGCGGTGCTGATCGCGCCGTCGGTTGTCCAACTGTCGATCGGGCCCTCGGCCAACACCGGCGTGCGGGTGCTGATCGCGCTGGTCGCCCTCGCCGGGATCGTCGCAGCGGTCTTCGTGTCCAAGCGCCGCGGCATCGCCGTCGCCGGGGACGCGGAGCTGGAGGACACCCCGCGCGCCGGCGCCCTCACGTGAGCCTGGGCGAGCCGCGACTGTCCGACGGCCCGACGGGGGTCCGCGGCCCGACGTTCACCGGCGGCATCGCGGCCGACGCCGGGTTCGTCGGGTTGGTCGAGCGGATCCGCCGTGTGCCCAAGGTCCTGCTGCACGACCACCTCGACGGCGGGCTGCGGCCCTCGACCGTCATCGAGTTGGCCGACGCGGTCGGCTACCCGGACCTGCCGACGACCGATGCCGCGGAGCTCGGCCGGTGGTTCGTCGAGTCGGCCGACTCCGGCTCACTGGTCCGCTACCTGCAGACGTTCGACCACACCATCGCGGTGCTGCAGACGCCCGCCGCGCTGCACCGGGTCGCGGCGGAGGCTGCCGCCGACCTGGCCGCCGACGGCGTCGTCTACGCCGAGGTCCGGTTCGCCCCCGAGCAGCACCTGCTCGCCGGGCTCAGCCTGGACGAGGTCGTCGAGGCGGTGGTGGCGGGCTTCGCCGACGGGGCCGCGACCGAGGCGGGCGGCGGTCGCCCGATCGTGGTCCGGACGCTGCTGACCGCGATGCGGCACGCCGCCCGGTCGCTGGAGATCGCCGAGCTCACGATGCGCTGGCGCGACCGTGGCGTGGTCGGGTTCGACATCGCCGGCGCCGAGGCCGGCAACCCCCCGACGCGGCACCTGGATGCCTTCCAGTACGTCGCCCGGGAGAACGGCCACGTCACCATCCACGCCGGCGAGGCATTCGGGCTGCCGTCGATCTGGGAGGCGATCCAGTGGTGCGGGGCGGACCGGCTCGGCCACGGGGTCCGGATCGTGGACGACATCGCGGTGTCGCCGGACGACGACGCCCCGCCGGTGATCGGCCGACTCGCCGGCTATGTCCGGGACACCCGGGTGCCACTCGAGCTGTGCCCGAGCTCGAACGTGCAGACCGGGGCGGCCGTCTCGATCGCCCAGCACCCGTTGGGGCTGCTGGCCGACCTGGCCTTCCGGGTGACCGTGAACACCGACAACCGACTGATGAGCGGCACCAGCCTGAGCCGGGAGATCGCCCTGTCCGCCCAGGCCTTCGGCTGGGGGTGGCCGGATGTGCGACGGATGTCGGTGAACGCGATGAAGTCGGCATTCCTCCCGTTCGACGAGCGGCTGGCCGTGATCGAGGACGTCCTGAAGTCCGCCTATGCCCCGCTGGTGGGCACCCCGCTGCTCGATTGAGGACGTCGGTCGATCCGGCCACACTGCAGCTCGTGGCTGCCTTCGACCCCCGTCCCGTCCTCGCCGAGGTCGACCGGCTCCGGGATGCGCTGACCACCGCCGGGTACACCGTCGACGCGATCGCCGGGCTGCTCGGGCCGGTGGCATCGGCCGCGCTCGGTAGGTCGCAGACGACCCCGGCCCTGCTCGGGCTGGGCGGGGACCGTTCGGCGCTGGCGACGCTGGTCCGGCTGTGGCCGCTGCAGTCCGAGGTGGACCTGGCCGACCTCGCGGCAGCGCTGCCCGGCCTCGTCGGGCCACTGGCCGCCGCCGGCATCGCGCAGGTGAGCGGGACACGCGTGCGGGCGCTGGTGGACATCCGCCCCTACGGCGACGAGGCCCACGACTGGTGGGTGGTCTGCGACCTGCTGCACAGCCTGAACGGGCGCTCCACGCCGGTGCCCGCCGACCACGTGCCGGGCGTCGGCGGCGCGACGACGTCACTGGCCCAGCTGACCGTCCGCCGACCCGTCGGGACCGCGCTGGACCTGGGGACCGGCTGCGGGGTGCAGGCGTTCCACCTCACCGCCCAGGCCGGCCGCGTCGTCGCGACCGACGTCAACCGTCGCGCGCTGGACATGGCGCGGCTGGCGACGGCGCTGAACGGCCTGGCCGATGCGGTCGAGTACCGGGAGGGTGACTTCTTCGCACCGGTAGCCGGCCAGCGGTTCGACCAGGTGGTGTCCAACCCGCCGTTCGTGGTGTCGCCGGCAACCGCCGACTCCGCGGGGGGCGGCCGGTTCGCCTACCGGGACGCGGGATTCGCCGGCGACGAGCTCGGTGAGCTGCTGCTGTCCCGGTTGCCGGACCACCTCGCCCCGGGCGGGACCGGCCAGCTGCTCGCCAACTGGGAGCACCGCTCCGGAGCGGACTGGCGGGACCGGGTCGGGTCCTGGCTCGCGCCGCTGGCCGACGCGGGCGCCGACGTCTGGGCCCTGCAGCGGGAGGTCCTGGACCCGGCCGCGTACGCCGAGACCTGGCTGCGCGACGCCGCAGCCGACAGCCGCCCCGACTACGCCGAGCGGTACGCAGCCTGGCTGCGGGACTTCGCCGACCGCGGCGTCGAGGGCATCGGGTTCGGCTGGGTCAGCGTGCACGCGGCCGGCCACGGCCGGCGCCGCGGGACGGTCCGCATCGAGGAGCACGCCGGCCCCGTCGCCCAACCGCTCGGGCCGGCGGTCGGTGCTTGGTTCGACCGCGTCGCCTGGCTGGCCGGCGCGGGGTCGACCGACGCCGGCCTGCTCGCCGCCCGGCTGGCGGTGGCGCCCGGGGTCGACGAGCAGCGGTACGCCGAGCCCGGCGCCGACGACCCGCTTGCGATAGTCCTGCGCCAGCACACCGGGCTGCTGCGCTCGACCGCCGTCGACACCGCGGCCGCCGGCCTGGTGGGTGCCTGCGACGGCACCCTGCCCGTCGGGGCTGTCGTCGGCGCCCTGGCGGAGCTGCTCGGTGTGGACGACGCCGAGCTGCGTGCCGCGCTGCTGCCCCGGGTCCGCCGGCTCGTCGACGACGGCTACCTCGAACCCGTGGGGGACTGAGCCGGCAGGTGGTCGCCGCCGGACGACGAACGGGGCCGGGGGCGGGGGGCCGGGAACATCGCCGGCCGCACGGTCGCTGGGCTCGAACATGACCTCCTCGACGAGCTCCCGCAGCGCCCAGAGCATCGGCAGTGACACCACCACCGGCACCGGCACCGTCGAGCTCGGCGACACCGGGATCGGGGTGTACCCGCTGTGTCTGGGCGGCAACGTGTTCGGCTGGACCGCCGACGAGCAGGCGTCCCGCGACGTGCTCGACGCCTTCCTGGCCGCCGGTGGAAACCTCGTCGACACCGCGGACGTGTACTCCGCGTGGGTCGACGGCAACTCCGGGGGCGAGAGCGAGACGATCCTCGGCCGCTGGCTGACCGACCGCGGCGCCCACGGCGCGATGCACATCGCCACCAAGACCGGCGGCCTGCCCGGCGCGGACCTGTCCCGGGCGTCGGTGGACGCCGCGATCGACGCCTCGCTCGGCAGGTTGGGCATCGACGCCGTCGACCTCTACTACGCCCACCGCGACGAGGAGTCCCGTCCGGTCGCGGAGATCGTCGACACTTTCGCCGGACTGGTGACCGACGGTCGGGCCCGGGCGTGGGCGGTGAGCAACTGGTCCGCGGAGCGGATCGGCGGCGCGGTGGCCGCCGCCCGGGAGGCCGGGGTGCCAGGTCCGGTCGCGGTGCAGAACGAGGGCAACGCGATTGTCCGTACCGACCCCGCGGTGGTGCGGGCGGCCGATGACGCCGACCTGCTGCAGCTGCCGTACTCGACGCTGGCGTCCGGGTTCCTGTCCGGGAAGTACTCCCGCGAGGGCGACCTGCCGGACAGCCCGCGTGCGGCGAAGATCAAGGCGACGCTGATGACGGATCGCGGCTGGGCGGTGCTGGACGCGGTGCGCTCGGTCGCCGGGGCCCGCGGCGTCGCGGTCGGCTCGATCGCCCTGGCCTGGCTGCGCGCTCATGGCACGGTGCCGATCGCGTCCGCCCGCAGCGTCGATCAGCTGCCGGACCTGGTCGCCGCCGTCGGGTTGGAACTGTCCGCCGCCGAGGTGCGCGCGATCACCGACGCGGGCGCCTGAGCGCAGCATCCCCGAAGGGACGCCTGAGCGCGGGCTGGGTCGGGCGCACCGCGGCCGGAATCCCGACGTAGCCTGCGGGCGACCCGGCCGGTCGGCCGGTCCGTGAAGACCCGAGAGAACTGTGGAAGGACCGGCGTGCCCGCGAAGACGACTACCCGCCCGAAGCGCACTCCCGCCGCGGGCGGCGACGTTGCTGGCGCCGCGGGCGGCGACGGCGTTGCTGCTGCCGCCGCGGGCGGCGACGGTGGGACGGCGGTCCGGACCGGCGCGCCGCTGCGGCGGCTGATCATCGTCGAGTCGCCCAAGAAGGCCCAGATGATCTCCGGCTTCCTCGGCCCGAACTACGTCGTGGAGTCCTCCTTCGGACACGTCCGGGACCTGCCCAGCGGTGCCGCGGAGGTCCCGGCCAAGTACAAGGGGCAGCCGTGGGCGCGGCTCGGCGTCGACGTCGACAACGGCTTCGAGCCGCTCTACATCGTGCCGGCGGACAAGAAGTCGCAGATGAAGAAGCTCAAGGACCTGCTCCGCGACGCCGACGAGCTCTATCTGGCCACGGATGAGGACCGCGAGGGCGAAGCCATCGCCTGGCACCTGCTCGACGAGCTCAAGCCCCGCGTCCCGGTCCGGCGGATGGTCTTCCACGAGATCACCCCCGAGGCGATCCGCCGTTCGGTGGACAGCCCGCGCGACATCGACCAGCAGCTGGTCGACGCGCAGGAGACCCGCCGCATCCTGGACCGCCTGTACGGGTACGAGGTCTCCCCGGTGCTGTGGAAGAAGGTCATGCCGAAGCTGTCGGCGGGCCGGGTGCAGTCGGTGGCCACGCGGTTGGTCGTCCAGCGTGAGCGCGAGCGGATCGCCTTCCGCACCGCGTCCTACTGGGATCTGCAGGCGACCCTGGACGCGGGCGAGGGCCGGGACCCGCGCACGTTCATCGCGCGGCTGGCCTCGGTGGACGGCGCCCGGGTCGCGTCCGGGCGTGACTTCACCGCGCTGGGCGCCCTCACCTCCGACGCCGTGGCCCACCTGGACGAGGCGACCGCGCGATCGCTGGCGGCCGGGCTGGCCGAGGCCTCGTTCACGGTCCGTTCCGTGGAGTCCCGGCCGTACAGCCGCAAGCCCTACGCCCCGTTCCGGACCACGACCCTGCAGCAGGAGGCCGCCCGCAAGCTCGGCTTCAGTGTCGACCGCACCATGTCGGTGGCGCAGCGGCTGTACGAGAACGGCCTGATCACCTACATGCGTACCGACTCCACCACGTTGTCCGAGACGGCGGTGAGCGCTGCTCGCGCGCAGGTCCGTGAGCTCTACGGTGACGCGTACGTGCCGGACAAGCCGCGCACCTACGCCAACAAGGTGAAGAACGCCCAGGAGGCGCACGAGGCCATCCGCCCGGCCGGGGACAGCTTCCGCACCCCGGGCCAGACCCGGCTGACCGGGGACGAGTTCCGGCTGTACGAGCTGGTGTGGATGCGCACCGTCGCCTCCCAGATGCGGGACGCCGAAGGCCGCACCGTCAGCATCCGGATCGACAGCACGAGTGCCGGCACGGTTGGCGCACCGGACCGGGCGTGCGAGTTCGCCACCTCCGGCCGGATCATCACCTTCCCGGGGTTCCTGCGTGCCTACGTCGAGGGCCGCGACGACGACTCCGAGGCCGACGACAGCGAGCGGCGCCTGCCGGACGTGACCGAGGGCGATGTCGTCAGGGCCCAGTCGCTTGCTCCCGAGGGACACGAGACCCGTCCGCCCGCGCGGTTCACCGAGGCAACGCTGGTCCGGGAGCTGGAGGAGCGGGAGATCGGCCGCCCGTCGACCTACGCCTCGATCATCAAGACGATCGTCAACCGTGGCTACGTGTTCAAGAAGGGCAGTGCCCTCGTCCCGACGTGGCTGGCGTTCGCCGTCATCCGGCTGATGGAGGAGCACTTCGGCAAGCTGGTCGACTACGCGTTCACCGCGCAGATGGAGGACCAGCTCGACGAGGTCGCCGGCGGGCGGGCGCAGATGGCCGGGATCCTGGCCCAGTTCTACTTCGGGGCCGACGACCTGGCGGGGCTGCAACGTCTGGTCACCGAGCTGGGCGACATCGATGCGCGGGGGATCAACACGTTCGACCTCGGTCAGGGCGTGCACGTCCGGGTCGGTCGCTACGGGCCCTACGTGGAGGACGACCAGGGCGGCCGGGCCTCGGTCGAGGAGGACATGACACCGGAGGACCTGACGCTGGCGGCGGCGCGGGAGCTGCTGGCCCGCCCGAGCGGTGACCGTGCGCTGGGGGTCCACCCGGACAGCGGACTGCCGGTGGTCGCCAAGGCCGGCCGCTACGGCCCGTACGTCACCGAGGTGCTGCCCGAGGACGCACCCAAGGCGGCGAAGCCCCGCACCGCCTCGTTGTTCTCCTCGATGGACCCGGCGGAGGTCACCCTCGACGACGCGGTCCGGCTGCTGACGCTGCCGCGGTCGCTCGGCGACGACCCGGAGGCTGACGGGGAGGAGATCACCGCTCTCAACGGCCGTTACGGTCCGTACGTCAAGCGGGGAACGGACTCCCGGTCGCTGCAGTCGGAGGAGGAGTTGTTCACCGTCACGCTGGAGCAGGCGCAGGAGCTGTTCCGCCAGCCGCGTCCACGTGGTCGGGCCCGGGCCGCGGCCGCTCCGCCGCTGGCCGAGCTGGGCGCAGATCCGAACAGCAACCGGCCGATGGTGGTCAAGTCGGGTCGCTTCGGGCCGTACGTGACCGACGGGGAGACGAATGCGACGCTGCGCTCCGGTGACGACGCGGAGACGTTGACCGCTGAGCGGGCGATCGAGCTGCTGGCGGACAAGCGGGCCCGCGGTCCGGCCCCGGCGCGCAAGGCACCCCCCCGGAAGGCGGCCCCGCGCAAGACTCCGGCGAAGGTGACCGCGAAGGCGACGACGGCAGAGAAGGACAAGGCGGCGAACAAGGTGTCGGCGAAGAAGGTGACGGCCAAGAAGACGAGTGCCGCCGCGCAGGTGCCGGTCGGCAGCTGAGCTAGGCCGGCGGTCGTCCGGGCAGCGGGTCCCCGGTCGGTGCTGCGCATTTCCCGGTCGGCCCTTCGCATCCTGGGTCCGGCGGCGCGATCGACAACCCGCGCCGCAGGACCCGACGGGCCTTGTCGGAGCTGATCGTGAAGTGGCGCTCGGCAACGGTGGCCGCCACCTCGGCATCGCCGGCCACGATGGCGTCGGCGAGGTCGACATGCTCGCCGACCGCGCGGGAATCCATCTCCTGGCTGTAGGGCTCGATCGCGATCCCCGAGGTCAGGCGGCTCAACAGGTCCCGGCTGAGCAGGGCCAGCTGCGGATTGTGCGTCGCCCACAGGACCGCGGCATGCAGGGCGACGTCGGCCGCGTGGTGCGCCTGCGGCGTCGACGCCCCGACGAAGCCGCCGACCGCCCCGCGGATCGCCTCGATGTCGGAGTCGGTCCGGCGGCGGGCCGCGGTCCGGGCGATCATCCCCTCGACCAGCTCGCGCATGTCCAGCAGGTTCTCCAGGTCGTCGACACCGGCCGGCATCGTGTTCCGCACCGCGGCGGCCGAGCCCGAGCTCCAGCTCTCCAGGATGTAGGTGCCGCCGTTACGGCCACGCCGCGTCTGGACGACGCCGTTGGTCCGCAGCCGGGCGAGTGCGTCGCGCACGGTGGTCCGGCTGACCGCCAGAGCGTCGGACAGTGACCGCTCGGTCGGCAACCGCTCGCCGGGGACGAACAGGCCGAGGGCGATCGACGTGAGCAGCCGGTCGGCGACCTCACCGGCGGTGTCCGGGACGGTCACGCGGTGCAGCAGCAGGCCAGGCTCGGCGACGAGGTGTCGGACCGGCGGAGACGAGTCCGTCGCCGACAGTGCCTGTGTCATTGCGCTGAGTCCTCTCGGAGAGGCAGCGCCGCTCACCGGGCTGCTCGTCGGCAACACCTACAGGCTCTGTGATCCCGCGGCCGGCCACCTGGTTGTCCTGGCCGGGGGATCGAACGTGGGAGCGATCACAACCTCGGCGGATGGGATCGCCATCGCCTCAGGTCAGTGCGCGGACGCCGGCGGCGGCCGCGGCTGCGCCGATTACCACGGCTACGAGCGGGGCGCGGACCACGAGCAGGACGGCCGCGGCGACCAGTCCGGCCAGGCGGGCGTCGACGACCAAGCGATGACCCGCTACGACCGTCCCGGTGACGACGAGCGCTGCCAGCAGGGCAGCCGGAAGTCGGTCGGCGAGAGTCGCGAGCGCAGGCCGTGCGGCGAGCCGGTCCGGCGGTAGCAGCAGTCCGGCCAGTTTGAGCAGGTAGCAGCCGGCGCAGACGGCCAGCAGCCACGACCAGCTCACCCGCGCATCCCCCTCGTGTCGCCGCCAGCCGGCTGGCCGGTCTCCTGTTGCCCGGTCCCTGGTTGCCCGGTGCCTGGTTGCCCGGCGGGGGGCCGCGCAGTTCGGGGCCGTCCGCCGGCGAGCACCGCGAGCGCCGCCAGGGGCACCGCCAGGCCGACCGGCAGCACCACCGCACCGGTCACACCGAGCAGCGCTCCGGTCGCCGAGACCCAGCGGGTGCCCCGCACCCCGGCCCGCAGCCGCGGCCACAGCAACGCCAGGAACGCCGCCGGGCCGACCGCGTCCAGGCCGAGCGCGGCCGGGTCCCCCACCGCACCGCCGAGCAGCGCGCCTACCAGGGTCGACACGTTCCAGCAGACGTAGACGGCCAGCCCGGTCGAGGCGAACGCCAGCCGGGCCAGCCGCCGGGACAGCCCGGGCACCGTGGCCATCGCGGTCGTCTCGTCGATGACCAACTGCGCGGCCAGCGGTCGCAGCCGCGGCGGCACGGCCAGGCGTGGCCCGAGGGTCACGCCGTAGAGCATGTTTCGGCTGCCGAGCAGCACCGCCGACGCGGCGGCCGAGCCGGCGGTCCCGCCGGCGCTGAGCACGCCGACGTAGGCCAGCTGCGAACCCCCGGTGAAGGCGAACAGGCTCAGCACGCACGTCTGGGCGGTGCTCAGGCCGGCCGCGACGGCGAGGGCGCCGAACGACACGCCGAAGACGCCGACCGCCAGCCCGAGCCCGATGCCGGCCCGGATGACCCCCCGCTCGTGGTCCGGATGGCTCACTCGCCGGTCACGCCGTCGATCGCCTGCCGGAGCAGATCCGCGTGTCCGTTGTGCCGGGCGTACTCCTCGAGCATGTGGGTGACGACCCAGCGGGCGGAGACCGGTTCGCCGCGCAGGTCCCCGACTGCGTCGAGCGAGTCCAGTCCGGCCACGATGTCGCGGGACCGGGCGCACGCCGCGCCGAACAGGGGCACCGTGGCGGCGACGGTCGCGGTCGGCGGCGGGTTCAGGTCGGCGTCGGGGTCGTCCGGCACCGCCCCGCCGGGCTCGGCGGAGCTGGGATAGGCCCCGTCCGGGACGTCCACGCCGGCAAGGACCGCCTGGAACCACCACACCTCGTTGTCGGCCATGTGCCGGACCAACCCGAGCAGGCTCAGCGTCGACGGCGGCACCGACCGGGCGCGGGCCTCGGCGTCGGTGAGCCCGTCGATCTTGCGCAGCAGCGTCGCCCGGTGGTAGTCCAGCCAGTCGCCGAGCGTCCGCCGCTCGTCGGACCCCGTCAGCGCGGGCTCGACCCGCTCGATCGTCATCGCCCGAGCCTGCCCGAAGCGCCGACGCCCGCCCACCTCGCGGGTGGGCGGGCGTCGGTCGCCGATCCTGAAGTGCGCGCAGGTCGGCTGGCTCAGTGGCGCAGGTCGCCGGCGATGAAGGCCTCGACCGCGTCCCGGGCCGCCGAGTCGTCGTACTGCTCCGGGGGGGACTTCATGAAGTAGCTGCTCGCCGAGAGCAGTGGACCGCCGATGCCCCGGTCCAGGGCGATCTTCGCGGCGCGCACCGCGTCGATGATGATGCCGGCGGAGTTGGGGGAGTCCCAGACCTCGAGCTTGTACTCCAGGCTCAGCGGGACGTCGCCGAACGCGCGGCCCTCCAGGCGGACGTAGGCCCACTTGCGGTCCGACAGCCAAGCGACGTGGTCACTCGGCCCGATGTGCACGTTGTCCGCGCCCATGTCCCGGTCGACCTGGCTGGTGACCGACTGCGTCTTGGAGATCTTCTTCGACTCCAGGCGCTCGCGCTCGAGCATGTTCTTGAAGTCCATGTTGCCGCCGACGTTGAGCTGCATCGTGCGGTCCAGCTGGACGCCGCGGTCCTCGAACAGCTTGGCCAGCACCCGGTGGGTGATGGTCGCGCCGACCTGGGACTTGATGTCGTCCCCGACGATCGGCACCCCGGCGGCGGTGAACTTGGCCGCCCACTCCGGGTCCGAGGCGATGAACACCGGCAGGGCGTTGACGAACGCGACATGGGCGTCGATCGCGGCCTGGGCGTAGAAGCGGTCCGCGATCTCCGAGCCCACCGGAAGGTAGGAGACGAGCACGTCAACACGGGCCTCGCGCAGCGCCGCAACCACGTCGACCGGCTCGCCGTCGGCCTCGACGATCGTCTCGCGGTAGTACTTGCCCAGCCCGTCGTGGGTGTGCCCGCGCTGGACGGTGATGCCGAGCGGCGGGACGTCGGCGAACTGGATGGTGTTGTTCTCACTCGCCACGATCGCCTCGGACAGGTCCCGGCCGACCTTCTTGGCGTCCACGTCGAAGGCGGCCACGAACTCCAGGTCGCCCACGTGGTGCGGCCCGAACGCCACGTGCATCAGGCCGGGGACCTGCTGCGCCGGGTCGGCGTCCTTGTAGTAGTGCACGCCCTGGACCAGCGACGATGCGCAGTTGCCCACGCCGACGATGGCGACTCTGATCTTGCCCACGGGTTCTCCTGGTGTCTGTCGGTCCGCGGCCCGGCGATGGGCTGTGCGGCTGTCTGGTGCGGGTCTGGGTGGTGCCCGTCAGGTCCGGACCGGCTGGTCCGGTCCGGTGTCGGTGTTGCGGCGCTCGTCCTCGGCGCCGATCCGGCGCTCGTCGGCGAGCAGGTCGTCCAGCCAGCGGACCTCGCGCTCGGACGTCTCCAGGCCGAGCTCGCGCAGCTCGCGGGTGTAGCGGTCCACGCGCTCGTCGGCCCGGCGCTGGGCCGAGCGCAGGGCCTCCCGACGCTCCTCCACCCGGCGGCGGCGCGCCTCCAGCAGCCGGATCCGAACCTCGGCCGGGGTCCGGGAGAAGAACGCGACGTGCACCCCGAAGCCCTCGTCGTCCAGCGCGGTGGGACCGGTGTCGGCGACGAGGGCGGCGAACCGGGCCCGGCCGCTGTCGGTGATCGTGTAGACCCGACGCGACCGTCGGGTCAGGCCGCGCTGCAGGTCCGACGCCGGCGTGGTGGCGACCTCGAGTATCCGGGCGGCTGCCGTCGACGGCTCTTCGCTGTCGGTCAGCAGGCCGTCCGCCGACAGTCGCCGCAGCGTCGGGTAGACGGAGCCGTAGGAGAAGGTGCGCAACGAGCCGAGGGTGGCGGTCAGCCGCTTGCGGACCTCGTAGCCGTGCATCGGGGCGTCCGCGAGCAGGCCGAGGATCGCGAGTTCCAGCACTGCCGCCCCCTCCCCGACCGTCCGTCGCGCCAGCCGTTGCGTCGGCGCCTCCTGCCGGGCCAATGTATCGGACCGATATGACGTCGGCGACCTGTGGGCACGCCCGCGTGTCGGCGCCGGGGACGGGCCGCGGCACTGCGGGTCAGCGCCTCGTCCACCCGGTTCATCTCGTCCATGGACAGGAACCCGGCCGGTTCGGTGAGGCGGTTCGGGTCGACGGTGTCGAGCTGGTCGCACATGACCAGGGTTTCCCGGTCGCAGCTGACAACCGCGGGATCGTTCGGATCTTCGCGTCGAGCGCGCGCCTCGCTGGCGGCGAGTTGACGGCGCTCGTCACGTCGCAGCGCCGCCAGCGCGGCCACGGTTGGTCGGTGGCGGGGCAAAGTTTGCTCAGAGCTATCGACTTCCCACTCAGCGTCAGCTAATGTCCTGCTCGCAGTGATCATCTCACTACGGGAAGTCACTGGCTGACGGGTCAGTCCGGTCCTCGCCCTCTCGGCTGGGGCGAGCGCGTGGCGGACGACCGAGGGGTTCCATCAACCGGATCGAGGGTGTCATGACGGAACGGTCCCGACGGGGTTTCCTACGCAACGCATCTGTGGGTGCCGGGGTTGTCGTCGCGGCGACGTTGGCGCCGCAGGCGTCCGCCGAAGCGACAGGCGAGGTCGGCGGTGCCGGCCCGGCGTCCGGGGATCCGGTGATGGCTTACGTGCGCGACGCACGGGTGGGCGAGATCGCGCTGTTCGTGGGAACCGAGGAGTTCGTGTACCGCGACGCCGACCTGGCCCGACGGCTGGCGCGGGCGGTGCACCAGGCACGACCGGCGTAGCCAGCCCGACGCCTTCCCGACCTGAGTACAGCCCCGGACCGACCCCGGCAGAGAGGTAGCGATCAGTCATGTCGTCTCACAAGGAAGCCCCCGCGATCAGCGAAGACCCGGTCGCGGACAACACCGATGTGTACGCGTTCGTCAGCCCCGACAACCCCGACACCGTGACGATGATTGCGAACTTCGTCCCGTTCGAGGACCCGGCGGGCGGCCCGAACTTCGAGCAGTTCGGTGACGACGTCGCATACGACATCAAGATCGACAACAACGGCGACGGCCTGCCGGAGGTCGTGTACCGGTTCACGTTCAACACCGAGTACACGATCCCGGACACGTTCCTGTACAACGTCGGGCCGATCGAGTCCCTCACCAGCAAGAACTGGAACCGGCGGCAGTTCGTCTCGCTGACGCGGCTGGACGTGACCTCGGGCAGGACGCAGCAGCTGGCTGACAAGCTCCCGTCCCCGCCGTGCAACATCGGTCCGTTCTCGACTCCGGACTACGTGAAGCTGGCCAACGCGGCCATCCACCACCTCAAGGGCGGTCGCACCCTGTTCGCCGGGCAGCGTGCCGAAGGTTTCTACGTCGACCTCGGCGCGATCTTCGACCTCGGTACGCTCCGGCCGTTGCAGAACCTGCATGTGGCCTCGAAGATGCCGGCCGCGCCGGGGATCAACGGGACCAAAGCCAAGAACGTCCACTCCATCACGCTGCAGGTGCCCAAGACCGACCTCACCTCCGGTGGGCGCAAGCCGACCGATCCAACCGACCCCCGTTCGACGATCGGGGTATGGGCGACCGCCAGCCGCCAGCGGGTGCGGATGTACGACCCGAAGAACCCCGGTAAGACCATCAACACCGGTCCCTGGGTCCAGGTCTCGCGTCAGGGGAATCCGCTGTTCAACGAAGTCCTGATCCCGATCACCAGGAAGGACTTCTTCAACTCTCAGCAGCCGGTCGATGACAAGCAGTTCGCCCGGTACGTCACCCATCCGGAATTGGCCCGGCTGCTGCCGGTGCTCTACCCCGGCCAGTTCCCCCGCCTCGCCGCCCTGACTGCGTCCGGGAAGCCCCGAGCGGACCTGTCGGCGATCCTGCTCACCGGGATCCCGGCCGGGATCATCCCGCACTTCCAGAACTCCGGCGGCACGGTGATGGCCGACCACCTGCACCTGAACATGGCCATCCCGCCCACCACCGACTCCCCGAGCAACCTCGGTCTGATCGGGATGGACCCAGCCGGTTTCCCCAACGGCCGGCGGGTGTTCGACGACGTCACGACCATCGAGCTGCGCGCCATCGCTGGCGCGACGTACCCCCTTATCGACAAGGCCTACACACCGGACGCGGCAGCCGGCCTGATCACCCAGGGCCTGACATCGTCCAACACCGACGTGACCGCCAAGAACACGCAGCACTACCTGCTCGGCTTCCCCTACCTGGGCACCCCGCACAACGGCTACGACAACCCGTCCAGCAACAAGCCGGCGCCGTTCCCGGGTACCAGTGCGGGCATGACGGCGCCCGTGGGGGGGATGGCGCCCGTGGGGGGCGTGGCGACCGGGCTCGGCAGCGTCGACGGTGGACCGGACACGTCCGCGCTGGTCGCGGGCGGGGCCGTGCTGGCCGGTGCGGCGATCGCGGCCGGTGCGGCGGCGGTGGCACACCAGCGCCGCCCATCCGCGGACCAGGCGGAACCGGGTACGACGCGGTGAGCGGCGTCAGCCCGGGTGGTCCGCGCGGGAGGCGGTGACGGCGGATGGCGGAGCAGTCCTACGGGCCGACCGGGGCCGGTTCTGTCGTACTCGACATCGGTGGGGCGATGGGCGCGCTGGCATTGCGCACCTCACCGGACCTGGCCGGGGCAGAGATCGAGGTCAGCCGGGTCGGCCTCGACACACCGCGGACCCACACGGCGGTCAGGGAGCGGCGAGGGGCGCCGGAGGTCCAGTACGTCGCGGTCTTCGCCGCCCTGCCGGCCGGTGACTACACCGTGTGGGACCTCGACGGGACCCCGACCAACACCGTCACGATCACCGGCGGCGAGGTCGCAATGCTCGACTGGCGGGAACGCTGACGGGCGCCGAGGCAGTCCGGCGGACGAGCCGCCCCTCGGTCCAGGCGCGGACAAGCGCGCGTGCTTGTGACGCCTCCGTGCTCTACCCGGCTGCAAGGGCTGCGCCTCGGCAACGAAGTGAACCGGCTCCAGCCACTCCTGGTCGTGGTCCTGGGACTTGCTCTCCGCCGCGGCAGGGGATGAAGGGCGCACTACTGCAGGGGAGTCCGGACCACGTGGCCGGTCAGGCGGCGTCCTGGTGCAGTGCGGAGCCGGTGCGGGTCTTGCGGACGTGCAGTCGGGTGGGGATGCGGTCGTAGAGGTCTGCGACATGGCTGACCAGGCCGACGACGCGGCCGCCGGCGCGCAGCTCGTCCAGAGTCGTCATCACCAGCTCCAGGGTGTCCGGGTCCAGCGCACCGAAGCCCTCGTCGACGAACAGGGTGTCCATCACCACCCCGCCGGCTTCGGCGGACACCACGTCGGCCAGGGCGAGCGCCAGGGACAAGGAGGCGAGGAAGCTCTCGCCGCCGGAGAGGGTCTTGGCCGGCCGGGTGACCCCGGTCCAGGTGTCGATCACGTCGATGCCCAGGCCGCCGGCCGTGCCGCGGCGGCCGGCGCCCGCTCCGCGGGTCAATGCGTACCGGCCGGTTGTCATCGCGCCGAGTCGATCCGACGCTGCTGCGGCGACCTCGTCCAGTCGTGAGGCCAGCACGTAGGAGCGCAGGGACAGCCCCTCGGCGTTCTGTCCCCGGCCGTCGAGCACGTCGGTCAGCGCGGCCAGCTCGTCGAAGGCGTCGCGGACCGGCGTGTGGGCCAGCGCCGCGTCCGTCCACTCCTGTGCCAGGGCGGCGAACGACGTCGCGGCCTGCTCGGCCAGCGCGAACCCGGCGGCGGACGCCTGCCGCAGCTGCTCGGCGGTGGCCGCGGCGATGCCGGGGCCGTCGAGGTCGATCTGTTCACCGGAGTCGACGCCTTCGAGGTCGGGGTCCGCCGCTGCCGACGCCACCGCGGCCTGCTCGTTCTCGAACGCCCGGATCCGGTGGTCCAGCGCCGCGACATCTGAGTCGGAGCGGTGCGCGGCCTGTGCGGCCGCCGCATCCAGGAACCCGGCCCGAGCGGCCTCGGCGATCGCCCGGCCCGTGCGCTCGGCCGCCGCGTCGGCGGCTGCGGCCGCATCGGCCGCCGCGGTCCGCGCCGCGTCCGCCGCGTCGGCTCCGGCGAGCAGTCGGCGCCGGCGGGCAGCGACGTCGGGGTCCGACCCGCGGGCCAGCTCCGCCTCGGTCGCCAGCGACATGCACGCGCGGCCCAGCCCGTCGAGCTCGGTGACCGCCCGCGCCCGGACGTCCAGCAGCTTCGACCATTGCGTCTCGGTCTGCGCCGCGTCGGCCTCCGCGGTGGCGAGCGCCGACGCGCGGGCGGACCGCTGGTCGGCGAGGCCGGTCAGCTGGGCCCGCGTGGCGGCGCAGGCGCGAAGGTCGGCGGCGAGCTCGGCGACGGGCCGGTCGTGTGCGACGGCGCGGACCGCAGCCAGGCCGGCGTCGAGGTCGGCAACCGCAGCGGTCGCGGCGGCCAACCGTTCGGCGCCAGCATCGGTCGCGGCCCGGGCGGCTTCCTCGTCGACCTCCGCGATCCGGTCACCGGCCGGTCGGGCCGGCACCGGGTGCTGCGTGTTGCCACACACCGGGCACGGGCTGCCCGGGGCCAGGTCGGCTGCGAGCTCGGCCGCCATCCCGGCCAACCGCCGCTCGCGCAGGTCCAGCCACCGTTCGCGGGCGGTGGCGGCGTCGGCGCGGGCGGCGGCCTGTGCGTCGGCGAGTGCCGGACGCCCGGCGACCAGCGCGTCGCGGCGGCGTGCCGCGTCCACCGCCGCCCGGGCCGAGACCTCGTCGGCGTCCGCGTGCCCGAGTCCGGTGGCCGCGGCATCGGCCTCGGTGACGGCGGCACGCGCCGAGGCGAGCTCGGCCGGCAGCTGCTCACGACGGCGGGCGAGCTGGTCCAGGGACGGCTGGGTCGCCGCAATGTCGATCCGCAGCCGGGCGGCCAGGTCCTCCTCGGCCCGGGCGGCGGCGAGCCGGGTGACCAGCCCGTCCAGCCGGCCCGCCTCATGCCGCCGGGCGTTCGCCGCCTCGGCCAGGTCGTCCCGGGTGGGCGCCCACGAGGCCTGCGCGGCCGCCGGCAGAACCCCGTCCCGGACGAGCGCCGCCACCGCCGCGTCGGCGGCGCGCCGGGTGGCCTCGGCAACCGATTCGGCGTGGCGGGCGTCCTCGACGGCGGCCGCCACGGGGCGGGCGCGGCGGGCAGCGTCCAGCTCGTGTCGGGCCGCGTGCACCGCGGTCTCCGCCCGGTCCAGCGCCGCGGTCCGATCGCTCAGCGCCCGGGCGCGCCGGACCAGTTCGGCCCGCGTCCGGGCATCGGCCAGCTCGGCCGTCCGGGCGGTGACCAACCGGGTCGCGTGGTCCGCCGTGGTCGCCGCCACGCGCGCCCGGGCGTCCAGATCCGCGCCCGTCGAGTCCAGCCAGCCGGCGTCCACGGCGGCCGGCTGCCCGACCCCGGCGACCTGGCTCAGCCGCGCCGCCAGCTGGTCCAGCGCCGCTTCTCCGGAATCGACGGCCCGGCGGGTCTCCATCCGCCGGGCCCGGAACCACGCCTCCACCCGACCGAACCGGGCCGTGCCGAACAGTTGCTCGAGCAGACGCTCCCGCTCGTCGGTCTCCGCGCGCAGGAACCGGGCGAAGTCGCCCTGCGGCAGCAGGACGACCTGGGTGAACTGCTCGGCAGTCATCCCGACCAGCCGCTCCACGATCCGGGCGACCTCCTCGTGCCGGGTCACCGGCTCCCGGCCGGAACCGTCGACCCAGTGCAGTGATGCCGAGGACTTCTCCAACGTGGTGCCCGCGCCGCGCTTCTTCGGTCGGGTCCAGTCCGGGCTGCGGTGGACGACGACACGGGCGCCGCCCACCGTCAGCTCAAGTTCGACCGACGGGCGACTGTCCGGGTCCGCGTGGTCGCTGCGCAGCCGTCGCGCCTCCCCGCGCGCGCCCGGAACGCGACCGAACAGTGCGAACGCGACCGCGTCGAGCACGGTCGTCTTGCCGGCGCCGGTGTCCCCGTGCACGAGGAACAGCCCATCCGCGCCGAGCGCGTCGAAGTCCACGGTCTCGGTTCCGGCGAATGGGCCGAACGCGGTGACGGTCAGCCGGTGAAGGCGCATCGCTCAGCCCACCAGCGCGAGCTGAGCTGATCCGAGTGTGGCCGGTCCGGATGCGGCGGTGATGCGCGCGCCGCGGTCCCGCGGCTCGGCGTCGGGATCCACCGCGGCGGCGCAGGCGTCGGCCAGCAGGTCCCGCTCCCGGGAGCTCGGTGCGCTGCCCCGGCACCGGTCCAGGAAGTCCACGGCTACGTCAAGGTCCGGACGGGCACCGACCCCGTGACCGCCCCGCGCCGCCAGCGGAACGACGACCCGCGCCGGCGGCACCCATTCCAGGTGCACCGCGTGCGGGAACCGCTGCTGCAGCCGGCGCATCGCGTCCAGCGGGCGGACCTGATCGGTCAGCCGGACCGACAGGTAGTGGTCGGTGACCGCGTTGTGGACCCGGTCGGCCAGCAGGTCGGTGATCTCCCCGACCAGCTGGGAGAGCGGCCGCACCACCGGCAGGTCGACCCGCTCCACGTCGGCCTCGCCGGTGGGACCGAGCTCCACCAGCAGCGCCGCCTTCCGAGAGCTCCGCTCGCCGAAGGAGTAGGGCAGCGGCGAGCCGGAGTACCGGACCCGCTCGGCGACCTGCTGCGCCGAGTGCAGGTGCCCGAGCGCGACGTAGTCCAGGCCCGCGAACACCCCCGCCGGCACCGTCTCGACCCCGCCGACGGTGATCGTCCGCTCCGATCCGCTCGCCTGGCCGCCGACGACGAACGCATGGCTCACCAGGACACTGCGGGTCTCCGCCGGGCGGGTGGCGAGGTCCGCGCGGATCCGGCCGACCGCCGCGGTCAGCACCGCCTCGTGCCCGCGGCCACCCGCGTCGAGCGCCGTCCGGTGCACGTCCGGCTCCAGGTAGGGGACGCCGTAGAAGGCCACCGGGCCGGCGTCGTCGGCCAGCAGCACCGGGCGCCCGATCCCGGCGACGGTGGTCCGCAGGTGCAGGCCGCCGTGCGCGGCGAAGGCGGCGGCCTGGCCCAGGCGAGCGGCGGAGTCGTGGTTGCCGGGGACCACCACGATCACCGCGCCGGCCGCCCGGATCCGCTCCAGCGCCGTGCCTGCAACACCGACCGCGTCCGCCGACGGCACCGCCCGGTCGAACAGGTCGCCGGCGACCACGACGACGTCGACCGCCCGGTCGGCGACCACATCGGCCAGCGCACCGAGTGCGGTGGCCTGGTCGGTCAGCAGGTCCCGGCCGTGGAAGGTCCGGCCGACATGCCAGTCGGAGGTGTGCAGCACGCGCATGCTGCCGACGTTAGGGACCGGCACCGACAGGATCCGGGAGGCCGGCCCTCCCGGCCCTCCCGGCCATGGCGGACTGTCGACGTCCGAGCACGGCGCGGACCGCGAGCACCAGCGCCGTCGCCAGCAACCAGCCCGCGACGACATCGCTGGGCCAGTGCACGCCGAGGTAGACCCGGGTGAGTCCGACCGCCGCCGCACACGACACGGCGAGCGCGATGCCGGCCCGTCGCCTGCGTCGGGACGAGCCGCCGGACACCGCCAGGCAGATCATTCCCGCGACCAGCGCGGAGGTAGTGGTGTGCCCCGACGGCAGCGCCGGGCCGTCGGCGTGCCAGGCCCAGTCCGCGGCCGGTGGCCGCGGTCGCCCGATCCAGGCGGCGAGCACCGCGCGGAGCAGTTGCCCGGCAGCCAGCGCGAGCACCGCGACGGCACTGCCGGCCCACCAGCGCCGCAGTCGACACCGACCCCGGCGCACCGCCACAGCTCCGGCGGTCGCGGCCAGGACGTACGCCGGGACCCCGCTGCCGGTGGTGGTCACCGCGATCGCGGCGCCGGTGAGCACGGGCTCGCGCGATGCCAGCAGCCACCGGTGCACCGCCAGGTCACCCGGCAGCGAGGCGCCGGACCGGGCGGCGACCACGGCGGCCAGGGCGGCGAACAGTCCCGCACACGCCACGGCAGCCGGCAGTGACCGGTTGACGCGGCGCCGCGCGAGCCGGCTCTGCGTCACCGGCGGGGATCGACGTGGATCTTCGGCGCGTCTCCCCACGCGGGCTCCCGCCGACCGGCGAGCACCTCGCCGACCTCCGCCAGTCCCACCGTCGCGGCGACCAGCGGACGGGGGTCGACCCGCCCGGCGGCGTACAGCTCGATCGTCCCGGCAAGGCCGCCGGACCCGCTGAGCACGCCGACGGTGGTGACGTCCTTCATCACCAGCGCCCGGCTGTCCACCGGGCTCGGTTCGCCGGCCAGGCCGATCAGCACCACGCGGCCGCCCGGCTCGACCCGGTCCAGGGCCAGCGCCGGCAGCTCGGGGGCATTCGAGGCGTCCAGCACGGCGTCGAACGCCACGTCGGGCAGGTCCGCCCGCGTCCAGGCGTGCTCGATGCCGACGGTCCGGGCGAATGCCAACGACGGCTCGTCCCGGCCGAGGACGTGGACCTGCGCGCCCTCGGCGCGGGCGATCAGCGCGATGAGCAGCCCGATCGTGCCCGGCCCGAGGACGAGGGCCCGTCGGCCGGGCGCCAGGCGGGCAGCCCGGACCGCCCGCAGCGCGTTCGCGCCGGGTTCGACCAGCGCGCCGAGCGTCGCGTCGACCGTCTCCGGCAGCCGGTGCAGGGCGCCAACCGGCACCGGCAGCTGCTCGGCCAACGCCCCGGGCCAGCCGTGGCGGACGCCGATCTCATGGCGGTCGGCGCACAGGTGCTGCCGCCCGTCCCGGCAGCGCGCGCACACACCGCAGCCGAGCATCGTGTCGCCAGTGACGCGGGCGCCGACCCAGGACGGGTCGACCCCGTCCCCCGCGGCGGACACCGTCCCGCACCACTCGTGCCCGATCCGGATCGGGTACGCGGCCTCCCCGGTCCGCAGGTAGGCCATCGAGCCGGCGAAGAACTCCATGTCGGTCCCGCACACCCCGACCCGCTCGACGTCGACGACGACCTGGCCCGGCAGCGCCGCCGGCGGGTCGACGTCGCGGACCTGCGACCGGCCGGGTCCGGTCACCACGAACGCGCGCATCCTCAGCCCGTCCGACTGCGGCGCATCCGGCCGGTACCGACCCGGCCGGCGCGAGGTCGGACATCATTAGGGTCCATCAGGCCCCGGACAGTAGACCCGCCGAGCACCGATCCCCGTGGAACAGAGGGCGCCGAGATGCCGCTGCGAAGCGACCATTGGTACGCGGGTACGGACCGCAACGCCTACATCCACCGGGCGTGGATGCGCCGCGGTGTTCCCGACTCGGCGTTCCAGGGCCGGCCGCAGATCGCGATCGCCAATACCGCCTCGGACCTCGTGCCGTGCAACCGGCACCTGACCGAGGTCGGCCAGCACGTGCAGCGCGGGGTCTGGGAGGCCGGCGGGGTCCCGCTGGACATGCCGGTGGTCTCCCTCGGCGAGACCAACGTGCGGCCGACCGCGATGCTCTGGCGCAACATGGCCGCGATGGCCGTGGAGGAGATGATCCGGGCCAACCCGATCGACGGCGTGGTCCTGCTGGGTGGGTGTGACAAGACGATTCCTGCGCTGCTGATGGCGGCCGCGTCGGTAGACCTGCCGGCGGTGGTCGTCCCCGGCGGACCGATGCTCACCGGCACGTTCCGCGGGACGCCCCTGGGCTGCGGCACCGACGTGTGGCGCCTGAGCGAGGAGGTCCGCGGCGGAACGCTGTCCCAGCAGGCGTTCCTGCGGTCGGAGTCGTCGATGATCCGCAGCCGGGGCCACTGCAACACGATGGGCACCGCCTCGACGATGGGCCTGCTGGCCGAAGTCCTCGGCACCACGCTTCCCGGTACGGCGGGCATTCCTGCGCCGGACAGCCGGCTGCTGGTGCAGGCCCACGAGACCGGGCGCCTCGCGGTCGAGATGGTGACCGAGCAGCGACGGCCGAGTACCGTGCTCTCCCCCGGGTCGTTCACCAACGCGATCGTCGCTCTCGCCGCGCTCGGCGGGTCGACCAACGCGGTGGTGCACCTGTTGGCGATCGCGGGTCGCCTCGGGATCCCGCTCACGTTGGACGACTTCGACCGGATCGGCGCGGGGGTACCGCTGCTGGTGGACCTCCAGCCGGCAGGGCGGCACCTGATGGAGGACCTGTACCGCGCCGGCGGACTGCTGGCGGTGCTGCGCGAGGTGCGCGACCTGCTGGACCCGGACGCGCTCACCGTCACCGGCCGCCCGCTGGTCGACCACCTGGCGGACGCCGACGTCTGGGACCGGGCGGTCATCCGCCCGCGCGACGCCCCGCTGCAGCCGGACGCCGGCATCGTGGTGCTGCGGGGCAACCTGGCGCCGAACGGGGCGATCGTCAAGCCCGCCGCAGCCACGCCGGAGCTGCTGACCCACCGTGGCCGGGCGCTGGTGTTCGACTCCGTGGAGGACTTCGCCGCCCGCATCGACGACCCGGACCTCGACGTCGATGCCGACTCGGTGCTGGTCCTGCGCGGGTGCGGGCCGAAGGGCTACCCGGGGATGCCGGAGGTGGCGAACATGCCGCTGCCGGCGAAGCTGCTCGCGCGGGGCGTCCGCGACCTGGTCCGGGTGTGCGACGGGAGGATGAGCGGTACCGCCTACGGGACCGTCGTGCTGCACGTCGCGCCGGAGGGCGCCGAGCTCGGACCGCTGAGCAGGGTCCGCACCGGTGACTGGATCGTGCTGGACGTCCCGGCCCGGCGGATCGACGTCGAGGTCGCCGACGACGAGCTCGCCGCACGCCAACCGTCAGCCGAGATGCGGGCGGCCCTGGCCCGGCCGACCCGGGGCTGGCAGCAGCTGTACGTCGCCACGGTGCAGGGCGCCGACACCGGGGCGGACCTGGACTTCCTCACCGGCTCGAGCGGGGACGCCGTCGACCGCGAGTCGCACTGACCGTGATTCCGGCGGACCCCTGGTGTGCGCGGGGGTGTGGCCGGGGGGTGGCGGTCACGGGGCGTACTGGTCGGAGATCTCGGTGGCGTAGCGGGCCATGACCGCCTCGACGTCGCTGCTCGACGGACGGCCCGCCGCGGCCAAGGCCTGCATGTCGCGGAAGTACTGCACGTAGAGGTCCGGGGTGAAGCTGGTGAGCAGCACCGCCGGCTCGTCGCCGGGGTTGGCGAAGGTGTGCGGGGCGCCCGGGGGCACCATGACCAGCGTTCCCGCGCCGGCGTCGTGGTCCTCGTCGCCGATGGTGAACCGCAGCAGCCCCGAGACCACGTAGAACCCCTCGTCGTGACGGAGGTGACGGTGCTGGGGTGGTCCTGGGGTACGCGGGCCGAGCGTGCTCACCGCCATGCCCAGGCGGTGACCGGTCGTGCTGCCGTCCTCGAGGACGCGCATCTGCACCGACGGTGCCAGGCGGATCCTCTCCCCGTCGTCGGGACCCACGATCGAGACCTCGGCCACGAGGACCTCCTCTTCGTTGTTGACCGGCGCGGCGCCCGCCGCCACGGCCACGATCAGTCTCCGCGACCGCCGGTCACCGGGTCCAGGACTTCTTCCGCACCGACGATGCCCGGCGCCTATCGTCGCTGGTCGTGGACCTGCGCCTGCTCCGCTACTTCGTGGCGGTCGCCGAGGAGCGCCACTTCGGTCGGGCCGCCGCCCGCCTGCGGATCGCCCAGCCCTCGCTCAGCCGCGCGGTCAGGCAGCTCGAGGGCGACCTGGGAGCCGTGCTGCTGGACCGGTCGCCCGCCGGGGTCGGGCTCTCACGTCGGCGGGCGAGGTGCTGCACGACGAGGCCCGCAGGCTGCTCGAGCAGGCCGAGCGCGCCCGGGCCCGGGTCGCCGCCGCGGTCGGCGGCGCCACGCTCACGGTCGGCACCCTGGCCGACTCCGTCGAGGAGCCCGGCACCCGGCTGTCGACGGCCTTCCGCCGGCGCCACCCCGGGGTCGACGTCCGCGTCCGCGAGTCCGACCTCGACGACCCCACCACCGGCCTGAGGGCGGGCCTGGTGGACGTCGCGCTCACGCGGGCGCCGTTCGACACGACCGGCATCGAGCTCCACGTGCTGCGCTCGGACCCGGTCGGAGCGGTGCTGCGCGCCGACGACCCGCTCGCCCGCCGAGGCGCGCTCCACCTGCACGACCTCGCCGGACGGCGCTGGTTCCGGTTCCCCGACGGGACCGATCCCGTCTGGAGCACCTACTGGAACGGGGGGCAGGACGCGCCGCGCGACGGGCCGGTCGTCCGCACCGCCCAGGAGTGCCAGCAGGCCGTCCTGTGGAACGGGACCGTCGGGATGGTCCCGCTCGGCCACGAGCTGCCCGACGGGCTCGTCGCCGTCCCGGTCGTCGACCAGCCACCCAGTCACCTCGTCGTCGCCTGGCGCAGCCACGACACCAGCCCGTACACCCAGTCACTGATCACCATCGCCGCCGCGCTCCACCCCCGCGGCACATCGCACCAGTGAGTCTCCGGACATGCCGGGGCGGTTCGGTGTGAGCCAGCGTGTCCGACAGGGACTGCCCCGCCCGTGGCGCAGTTGACGCTGGCCCAGGCGCGGGACACCCAGCCGTCAGCCGCTGTCGACCGCCACCCTGATGGCCGTCGCGAGGCTGCCGCCGACGGCCAGCTCGGTAGGGCCGACGCGGACCGTCAGCGGTCCGTCGAACGGGGCCCGCTCCAGCACCTCGACCCGGTCCCCGAGCGCGATCCCGCGGTCGGAGAGGTAGCGCAGCATCCGCGGGTCGGAGTCGGAGACCCGCACGATCACCCCGCACGCGCCCCGGCCCAAGCTGCTGAGCGCCACGGTGTCGTCATCGGCCACCGAGCCGTCGGCGGCGGGGATCGGGTCGCCGTGCGGGTCCCGCGTCGGGTGGCCGAGCTTGGCCGAGATCCGGTCGACCAGTCGCGGGGACAGGGCGTGCTCGAGCACCTCGGCCTCGGCGTGGACCTCGTCCCACGGGACGTCGAGCTCCCGGGTGAGGAACAGCTCGAGCAGGCGGTGCCGGCGGACCACGTCGACGGCGACCCGCCGCCCGGCGTCGGTCAGCCCGACGCTGCGGTAGGGGTCGTGGACGACCAGACCCGACTCGGCGAGCTTGCGGACCATCCCGGACACCGAGCTCGGGATGACACCGAGCCGCTCGGCCAGCGCGGTCGTGGTGACCACGACGCCGCCGTCCTTCTCCAGCGACCACACGGCCTTGAGGTAGTCCTCAGCCGCCGCAGACGCAGGCCGATCCGATGGCGACGGCATCAACGGAGTATGGTCCGGAGAGAAAGTTTGCCGCGCCGAAACTTTGGGATGGGTTCGCCTCCATGGGCCCCGGTCGGCCGGATCCGGGAGCGGGGACCGCAGTGCTGCAACGGGTCGCGGGACGGGCCGCCCATGGCGCGGGTGTCCGTGGTCGGTGGGTCTTCGGCGGCCTCGGCCTCGTCGGCCCGGCGTTCGTGGCCGCGATCGCCTACGTGGACCCCGGCAACGTCGCGAGCAACTTCTCCGCCGGCGCCCAGTTCGGCTACCTGCTGGTGTGGGTGGTCGTCGCCGCCAACATCACGGCCGGACTGCTGCAGTACCTGTCCGCCAAGCTCGGCATCGTCACCGGGCAGTCCCTGCCAGAGGTTCTCGGCTCCCGGATGGCGGCCAACCGCACCGGTCGGCTCCTCTACTGGGCTCAGGCCGAGGCGGCTGCCGTTGCGACCGACCTGGCGGAGGTCGTGGGCGGGGCGATCGCGCTGTCGATCCTGTTCGACCTGCCGCTGACGCTGGGTGCGGTGGTCACCGGCGGGGTCTCCACCGCCCTGCTGCTTGCCTCGGACCGGCGGGGCCAGCGGTGGTTCGAGTTCGTGGTGGTCGGGCTGCTCGCCGTCATCGCCGTCGGCTTCATGGTCGGACTCGTGGTCGACCCGCCGCCGGCGTCGGCGGCGGTCCGGGGCCTGATCCCGGGGTTCGACGGGAGCGAGTCGATCCTGCTGGCCGTGTCGATGATCGGCGCGACCGTCATGCCGCACGCGCTGTACCTGCACGGTGCGGCGGCCCGCGACCGGCACCTGCGCGGCTCGACCGGCGGGGCCGGGGCACGGACCGCCCGGCTGCTCTCCGCGACGCGGCTCGACGTCGTACTGGCGATGATCGTGGCCGGCGCTGTCAACCTGGCGATGCTGCTGGTGTCGGCGAACGTGCTTCGCGGGACGGACGCGACCTCGGTCCCGGCGATCCACGATGGGCTGTCCGCCCGCCTCGGCCCGGCCGTCGGGCTGTTGTTCGCCCTCGGCCTGCTCGCCTCCGGCCTGGCGTCGACCGCCGTCGGCGGCTACGCCGGCGCGACGATCATGGGCGGCCTGCTGCACCGGCGGATTCCCGTGCTGGTCAGGCGGGTCCTCACGCTGATCCCCGCGCTTGCGCTGCTGCTGGGCGGCGTCGACCCGACGTCGGCGTTGCTGGGCTCCCAGGTGGTGCTGAGCTTCGGCATCCCCTTCGCGGTGATCCCGCTGGTCGTACTGACCGCGAAGCGGGAGGTGATGGGCTCGTTCGTGAACGCGCGCCGGACGACGGCCGTGGGGCTGATCCTCGCCGCCGCGATCGTCGGGCTGAACGTGGTGCTGCTCGTCGGGGAGGCCGCGGCGCTGCGGGGAGGGTGAGCAGGGTGGGCGCAGTGAGCGGGACGGGCACGGTGGGCAGCGCGGCGCGCGGCTGGCCCGGCCGGGCGTCGCGACCGGCGCGGCTGGCGACGCTGCCGCTCGGCGCGGTGGGCACGGCGGTCGCCGGTCGGCTGCGGGTGCTCGCCGGTGCCGATCCGGACCGGGTCCGGGCCGAAGCCCGCGCCACCAACGCCGCGCGGACCCGTCGTGTCCTCGGTGGATTGAAGGGCGGTGCTCTCAAGGCCGGACAGGTGCTCGCCACCGTCGAGGCGCTGTTCCCCGCCGACCCGGAGACGACGTGGGCCTCGGCCCTGCACGGGCTGACCGGCGACACCGGCGGCCTGCCGTTCACCGATGTCGAGCCGGTGCTGCGGGCCGGTCTGGGTGCGGACTGGCAGCGGTGGCTGCCCGAGCTGGACCGGACCGCGACCGCCGCGGCGTCCATCGGCCAGGTACACCGGGGACGGTGGGACGACGGACGGGCGGTGGCGGTGAAGCTGCAGTACCCGGGGGTGGCCGCGGCGCTGCGCGCGGACCTGCGCCTGGTGTCGGCGGCGACCCGCGCGGCCGCGTCGGTCGCCCCCGGAGCGGCGCTCCCGCCGCTGGCGCGGGAGATGCGGACCCGGTTCGTCGACGAGCTCGACTATGCGCGTGAGGCGGCGGCGCAGCGTCGGTTCGCCGCGGCGTTCGCCGGTGATCCCGAGGTGGCGGTGCCGGAGGTCGTCGAGCACGGCGGCGGGGTGTTGGTGACCACCTGGCTGGCCGGGGAACCGCTCGGCCCGTGGTCGACGACGGCCACGCAGGCCGAGCGGGACCTGATCGGTGAGCGGTATCAGCGGTTCCAGCTGTCCGCGGCCGCGCGCACCGGGTTGATGCACACCGACCCGCACCCGGGGAACTTCCGAGTCCTGCCTGACGGTCGGCTCGGCGTGCTGGACTTCGGATCGGTGCTCTCCGCGCCGGTCGGGATGCCGTCGGCGTTCGGTGCGCTGATCCGGGCACTGCTCGGAGACGACCTCGCGGTGATCCGGGAACGACTGCTGGCCGGGGGCTTCGTCCGGCCCGGGGTCGAGCCGGACGTGGCGCGACTGACCGGCATCCTCGCGCCGTTCAGCGTCCCGGCCGCGCACGAGGTGTTCAGCTACTCACCAGAGTGGTTGCGCGCGCAGTTCGGCCGGTTGGGCAACCCACGCGACCCCGATTTCGGGGTGGCGCTGCAGCTGACGTTGCCGCCGGAGCAGCTGTTCACCCAGCGGGTGTGGCTCGGGGTGGTCGGGGTGCTGTGCATGCTGCGGGCGACCGTCCCGGTGGCACCTGAGCTGCGCCGCTGGCTGCCCGGCTTCACCGACTGAAAGTGACGATGGGTGGGGGTCCAGCGACGCCCGCGATCCGGCGATCGACTGACGGTGTCGGGGCGGCCGAGCCGGCGCCCGGCCGCCCCGGGGTCAGCTGCCGAGTGAGACGTGCAGGATCTTCTCGTTGCTGTTGTTCGCGATGCTGTCCTTGTCGCCGTAGTTGGTGGTGGTCAGCCAGAGCCCGCCGTCGGGTGCGGGCTCGACGGTGCGCAGCCGGCCGTACACGCCGGTGAAGTAGGCCTGGACATTGGTCAGCGAGCTGCCACTGATGACCTCGCGGTACATCCGGGTGCCGCGTTCGCAGGCGACGTAGAGCACGTCGCGGACGATCGCTATTCCGGAGCAGGACCCGTCACCCGTCGGGTACGTGCGCTTGGGGGCGATGAAGCCCGGGGTGTCACAGGTGCCGGCGGTGCCCTCGCACGCCGGCCAGCCGTAGTTACCGCCCTTGGTGATCAGGTTGGTCTCGTCCATGATCCCGTTGCCGAACTCCTGCTCCCACAGGCGACCTTGGGAGTCGAACGCCAACCCCTGCGGATTGCGGTGGCCGTAGCTCCACACGTAGTTGCCGAACGGGTTGTCCGACGGCACGCTGCCGTCCGGGTTCAGGCGCAGGACCTTTCCGTTCAGCCCCGCCGTCTTCTGCGCGTTGTCACCGTTCTGCGCGTCGCCGGTGGTCGCGTACAGCTTGCCGTCCGGGCCGAAGCGCAGGCGCCCGCCGTCGTGGAACTTGTTGCGCAGGATGCCGCTGACCAGGACCTGCTCGGTGCTGGTGACGAGAGCGTTGTTCTCGAACTTGATCCGAACGATCCTGTTGTCGGTCGGCGAGGTGTGCATGATGTACAGCCAGTGGTCGCTGCTGAAGGTGGCGGAGATCGCCAGCCCCGTCAGGCCGCCCTCGCCGTCGGTGCTCTCGACGTTGGGCACGGTGCCGACCGTCGTCTTGGTCCCGGTACGCGGGTCCAGGCGCACCATGTCGTGGGCGTCGCGGCGGTTGTAGAGGATCGTGCCGTCCGGCAGGGTGACCAGGCCCCACGGGATGTCGGTGTCGGTCGCGACCTGGGTGACCGCGCACACCGAGCCGCACGATGAGCCGGTGGTCACCGTCGCGGCCGCGCTGTGCGGTGAGCTGTTGGGCTTGGCGTCGCGCGCGACGACGTCGTAGGTGTAGCTCGTGTTCGCCGCCAGGCCGCTGTCGACGAAGGTGGTCCCCGGCGCGGCCGAGGCCGTCCCCCGTACCGTGCCGACCTGCAGGCCCCCGCGGTACACGTCGTAGGACCGGACGCCGATGTTGTCGGTCGCCGCAGTCCAGGTCAGGGTCACCGTGGTACCGGATGCCGTGCCCTGCAGACCGGTCGGGGCCGTCGGCGGCACGGTGTCGTCCTGGCAGGCCGGCGGCGTGATCGGCACGGTGGCGCTCGCCTGCGAGACGTTGCCGGCCGTGTCGCGCGCGTTGACGTACAAGCCCCAGGTCACCCCGCCCACAACCGTGAGGGCGGTGGACAGGGTCGAACCGCTGACGGTCTTGATCAGTTGGCCGTCGTGGTAGACGTCGTAGAACATGACGCGGACATCGTCGGTCGCCGCGTTCCAGGCGAAGGTCACCGTGTCGCAGGTCAGACCGCTCACGTGTGCGCCGCCGGGCACGGTCGGGGGCGTCGTGTCCGTACGGAGCGCCGTCGTCCACCTCTGGTTGCTCCGCCCGGTGCACGTGTAGAGCTGGACCAGCGAGCCGTTGGCCGTCCGCTCACCGAAGACATCCAGACACAGCCCGGACTGGACGCCGGTGATGCTGCCGTCGGCGTTGAGCTTCCAGCGTTGGTTGTCCTGGCCGTTGCAGCCGTAGATCTGCAGCGCGGCCGGGGAGGAACGATCCTGGCCGACGACGTCGAGACACATCGGGCTGGCATAGACGCGCAGCTCGCCGGTCGCCGTCAGCGTCCACGCCTGGTTCGGCTGGCCGTTGCAGTCGAAGATGTTGATGCCGGCGCGCGCGGCTGTGCTGTTGCCGATGACGTCGAGGCATTTCCCCGAGCCGGCGCCCACGATCGTCGACCCGGTCGCCGCGGCGGCCGGGGCGGTGGTCGAGACGGTCACCGCCAGCAGCGTGGCGGCGGCAACCACCAGGGCGAGAACCGTGCCGGAGATGCGACGGACGGGCGCGCCGGGCCGGCGCTGCCACGAGGCGGAACTGAGCATGGGAAACCCCTCAGATACGGTCACGTGCGCGACGTAACAGCGAGTCAGCAGGCGCGTACCGGTAGTCCTACCCTGCTGCGGCCGCGTGCGCCAGATCCGGCGGTGGACTGACGGCAGTTCGCCACCTCCCGGCCATCACCCGCTCAACCGTGGCGGCAACGGAGCAACTCACCGGTGAGCCGGACGGCGCGGGTGGCAAGCCACGGCCGCCGTTCAACCACCGGACGTAACAGTGCTCGCGTGGTCCGGTGCCGGCGGGAGCGTCTTCGCGAGCCAGTGGTCGGCGTAGGGACCGTCGCTGAACGGCTCGACCGGTTCGTACCCGAGGCGGTCATAGAGCCGGCGGGCCTCGACCAGGTCCGACCTGGTGTCCAGGCGCAGTCGATGAACCCCGCGGTCCCGGGCGGAAGCCTCGATTGCCAGCACCAACGCCGAACCGATGCCTTCACCGCGGGCAGCCGGTGACACGTGGACCCGGGTCAGCTCGCCGAATCCGTCGTCGACCCAGCGGACACCCGCGCACCCGAGGACCGCCTCGGCCCGCCGGGCGAGCAAGAGCAGCCCGGTCGGTGGCACCAGGTCCGCGGAGGGTTCGTCGAACAGTGCCGCATCGACCTCGGCCGTGGTCGCCGGTCGGCCGTGGAACCGGCCGACGATGTCCTCGACGTACCGGTGCAGCGCGAGTCGACCTTCTCGCGACGCAGGCAACGCCGGCTCGATGCCGAGCGGCAGCCGCGGGTTCACCGCCGGGGTCTCCCGCGGAAGCGCAGCGCGTGGCCACCCGGCCGCCATGGTCAGCGACGCGGACCTGCGGCGCGTCAGGACCGAAGGTGGCTACCGTCACGAGGTGTCCCCGGATCGCGTCGCCGAGACGAGCCCGGCGGACGCAGCCTCCATCAGCCCGCCGGCGCCGGACCCCGGCACCCTCGCGGGGATCCTCCGCGGTGGATCCCTCACCAGTGCCTTCCAGCCGATCGTGGACCTGTCGACCGGCCGGATCGTCGGCTACGAGGCGCTGGCCCGCGGCCCGGTGGGCGGGCTTTCCCAGCCGGACGAGCTGTTCGCGGTGGCGCGGGCGGACGGGCTGGTCGCGGAGCTGGACCGCGCCTGCCTGCGGGCCGCGTTCGACGGTGCGGCCGCGGGCGGGATGGGCGGGCCGCTCACCCTGTTCGTCAACCTGGAGCCGGCGGCGCTGGAGGCCGTTCCGAGCGAGGCCCTGGCGGCGGCCGTGCACCGGCTGCCCGCCGGGCTGCATGTCGTCGTCGAACTGACCGAGCGCGCCTTGGGAACGGACCCGGCGGACCTGCTGCGCAACGTCGAGCGGATCCGCGGACTCGGGGTCGGGATCGCCCTGGACGACGTGGGCTCCGAGCCGCTGTCGCTGGCGTTCATGTCGCTGCTGCGACCCGACATCGTCAAGCTGGACCTCCGGATGGTCCAGCGACGCGCGGACGCGCAGGTGGCGGGGATCATGAACGCGGTCAACGCCTACGCCGAGCGCAGCGGCGCGCTGATTCTGGCCGAGGGCATCGAGAATGCCCGGCACCTCGCGCTGGCCGGGGCTCTCGGCGCCCGGCTGGGTCAGGGGTGGTTGTTCGGACGCCCGGTCGCGGACCTGCTCCGGGGGGCGCCCGACGTGGAGCTGCAGCTGCCCGCCCGATGCGGACGCGAGCGGCCGACCGCGACGCCGTTCGGCTGCCTGGGCCCCGACGTCGCCCTGCGGCGGGCCCCGAAGTCGCTGCTGACGGAGATGAGCAGGTACCTGGAGGGCGAGGCCACCCACCTCGGGCCGGCCGGCATCGTCGCCGCGACCTTCCAGCGGGCGGACAACTTCACCGGCGCGACCGCCGAGCGGTACCGCCAGATCGGGGAGCGCGTCGGCTTCGTCTGCGTCCTCGGCCGCGGTGTGCCCCGCGAGCCGTTGCCCGGAGTCCGCGGCGGTGACCTGCTGCCGGGCGACCCGGTCTGCGCCGAGTGGGACCTGGTCCTGCTCGACCCGCACTTCGCCGTTGCCCTGCTGGCGCGGGACCTCGGCGACGACGGCCCGGCTGCGGACCGGACGTTCGAGTTCGCCCTGACCTACGACCGGGCGACGGTCGAGCGGGCGGCGTACGCACTGGTTGCCAAGCTCGACTCCGCGCCGCCGCCGCCGCCGCCGCCGCCGCCGTCGCCGGGGTTCGGCGCAGCCGGCTGACGCTCCGGTCGCCGGCCGAGAGCACCACTCACCGGTGCGTGGCCGCTGCGGCGAAGGCGATCGCCACCGCCTCGGCACCAGGGTCGACGACCCCGCGCAGGTGCTGGCCGCCGACGTAGGCGGCCCGTCCCGCCCGGGCCTGCTCCATCGACCCGGTGGCGTCCGCGCCGGACCTCGCCGCGGCGGCCGCGGCGGCCGCCCCGCCGTCGCGCAACGCGCGCACCGCCGGCAGCAGGGCGTCGAGCATCGTGCGGTCGCCCTCGCCCGCACCGCCGTGGCGCTGGACGGCGTCGGCGCCGGCCGCCAGTGCATCCGCCAGCGGGGCGTCGTCGCCCGCGGAGCCCACCGAGCCCGCGGAGCCCACCGACCCCGCCGCGGCGAACAGGATGGACAGCAGCACCCCGCTGGACCCGCCCATCGCAGAGCCGAGCAGTTCCGACAGCCGCGCAAACAGGGCCGACCGGTCGGCGAGCGGCAGCGCGTCCAGTTCTGAGAGCACCCGACGCGCAGCCGCGGCGAAGGTCGACCCGGTGTCGCCGTCACCGACCTTCGCGTCCAGGGCATTCAGCGCCTGCTCGGCATCGATCAGTGCTCCGGTGACAGCCGTCAGCACCGCGCGGACCGCGGTGTCCTCGGATGCGAGGACCTTGCCGGCCCCCCGCAGCGTCGGGACCGGCAGCACCCGCAAGCGGTCGTGGGAACCGAGCTCGCGGGCGCCCGGCCACGCCGTCCATGCCGCGCAGTTGGCGAGCAGTGCTCGCGCCAGCTCGTCGTCGACCGCGAGCGCCGACACCGAGAAGCCGCGCATCGACATCGATGTCATCAGCGCCGCGGGACCGATCAACAGCCGCGCACGCTGCCCGAGCGGCGTCGCGAGCAGGTCGCAGACGACGACCAGCGCCTCCAGCGGCGCGAGACCGCCGAGCGTGTTCAGCAGCAGCACGACATCCCCACCGGCCGCACCGCTGTCGCCGCCGTCGGGCAGCGCATCGGTCAGAGCCGCCGCCATCCGGTCGACGATCTCCGCGTCCCGGCCGAGAGCAAAGGTCTCGACCCCCGGCTCGCCGTGGATGCCCAGCCCCAGCTCGGCACTGCCGTCGACGAAGCGCTGCTCACTGCGGCGACCGGGGATGTCGGCGCCGGAGGTCGAGATGCCGAGGCTGCGGACGCCGGCGGCGACCCGGCGGGCAGCTCCCGCGACGTGGTCCAGCGGAGCACCGCTCTGCGCGAGGGCGCCGGCGACCTTGTGCACGAGCAGGGTCCCGGCCAGCCCCCGCGGGGCGGGGGTGTCCGGGATGGCGATGTCGTCGCCGACGACCACCATCTCCATGCGAAGGCCGGCCGCGCGGGCACGTTCCGCGGCCAGGCCGAAGTTGAGCCGGTCACCGGTGTAGTTCTTCACCACCAGTAGGCACCCGGCCTCACCGGTCACCGCCAGCAGCGCTGCGAGCACGGCGTCGACCGACGGGGAGGCGAAGACCTCACCGGACACGGCGGCGGTCAGCAGCCCCGGCCCGACGAACCCCGCGTGGGCGGGTTCGTGGCCGGCACCGCCGCCGGAGACGACGGCAACCCGGTTCCTGCCCTGGTCGGCGCGGTCCCAGTCGGCGCGCAGGACCACCTTGATGTCGGGGTACCCGTCGAGGCGGGCGAGCCGGCCCGGGCCGGCGCCGCCGATCAGGCCGTCCAGCGCCTCCGGCACCAGTGCGGCGGGGTCGTTGACGAAATGGGCGGTCATGGCGGGCCTCCGCGTCTCGGGCGCGGGGCGCGCCGTCGCGCCCCGTCGCCAGAGACCCTGGCAGACGGAGCGGCGTCGGTCACCAGTCCGATGGCCGCGCACGCGGCGCGGCGGCCGCGTGTCGGTGGCCGTGGCTACGGTGACCGCGTGTCCACCGCTGGCTTCCTCCTGGTGCTCGAGGGCGGGGAGGGTGCGGGTAAGTCGACGCTGGCCGCCGGGGTGGTCGACTGGGCGCGCTCGCACGGCCGGGCGGTGACGGCGACGCGGGAGCCGGGCGGTACGCCGCTCGGCGAGCGCATCCGGGACCTCTTGCTGGACCGGGCCGGATCCCCGTCGCCGCGGGCCGAGGCGTTGCTGTACGCGGCCGACCGGGCCGAGCATGTCGCCGCGGTGCTCCGCCCGGCGCTGGCCGCCGGTGAGTTGGTCGTCTGCGACCGGTTCGCCGACAGCTCGGTCGCCTACCAGGGCGCCGGGCGGACCTTGGACGCCGCCGAGGTGGCCGGGCTGTCGCGGTGGGCGACCGGTGGGTTGGTGCCCGACCTGACCGTGCTGCTCGACCTCGATCCCGCCGTCGGTCTCGCGCGCGCGGGCCGCCGGGGCCCCGCCGACCGCCTGGAGTCGGAGTCGCTGGAGTTCCACCGCCGGGTGCGCGAGGAGTTCCGCGCCCTCGCCGCCGCCGAGCCCGGCCGGTACCTCGTCCTGGACGCGGCCGAGTCCCCGGAACGGCTGCTCGCCATGGTCACCGGACGGCTGGCCCGGACCGTCGCCCATCCCGCCGCCGCTGCCGGCCCCGCTGTCCCGGTCAGCCCTGCTGTTTCTGCCAGCCCCGGCGCGCCGCGGTGAGCGGACTGCCCGGCGTATGGGCCGACCTCGTCGGCCAGGGCGCGGCTGTCATGGTGTTGGCGGGCGCGGCCGCCGCGGCCGCCCGGGTCGGCGACGGTCGGCCCGGCAACCGCGCGCAGATGGCCCAGACCTGGCTGCTCACCGGGCCGCCGGGCTCCGGGCGGTCGACCGCAGGCCGCGCGTTCGCCGCCGCGCTGCAGTGCATTTCCCCCCTGGACGGAACTGACGACGGGTCCGGGTACGGCTCGGTCTATGGATGTGGCCGGTGCAATCCCTGCCGGACGGTCCGGGCCGGCACCCACCCGGACCTGGTCGTCGTCGCCACCGAGTCGCTGTCGCTGAAGGTCAAGGACATCCGCGCGCTGGTCCGGGACGCCGCGATGGCCCCGACCGCTGGCCGCTGGCTGGTCGTCGTCGTGGAGGACGCCGACCGGCTGACCGACGACGCCGCCGACGCGCTGCTGAAGAGCGTCGAGGAGCCCCCGCCGCACACGGTCTGGGTGCTGTGCGCGCCGACCGTCGACGACGTGCCGCCGACCATCCGGTCCCGGGCGCGGCACCTGCAGCTGCGGACGCCGCCCGTCGACGACGTCGCGGCGTTCTTGGTCGCCCGGCACGGGGCGGACCCCGCGACCGCGCTGACGGCGGCGCGGTCGGCCCAGGGTCACATCGGCCGTGCCCGCGCCCTCGCGCTGGACCCCGGTGTGCGGGCCCGGCACGAGGCGGTGCTCGACGTCGCCGGCCGGCTGACCGACCCGGCCGCGTGTGCCCGGGCGGCCGCCGACCTCGTCCAGACCGCCACCGACGACGCCGCGGCGTCCACCACGGCGGCCGCGGAGCGGGAGACCGCCCGGCTGCGCCACCAGCTGGGGCTGGACGACGGCGCGCGCGCCGACCGGTACGCGTCGGCGGCGCTGCGCGACCTCGCCGAGGAGCAGAAGGCCCGGGCCAAGCGCGCCGGGCGGGACCATCTGGACCGCGCGCTGGTCGACCTCGCAGCCTGGTACCGCGACGTCCTGGCGCGCCAGCTCGGAGCGACCGGGCCGGCCACCAACGTCCACCGTGATCCCCAGCTCGGGTCGGCGGCCGCGGCCGGGACCCCGGAGTCGACCCTGCGCCGGATCGACGCGGTGCTCGCCGCGCGGAGAGCGGTCGCGGCCAACGTCGCCCCGCTGCTGGCCGTCGAGGCGATGGCCCTGCAGATCCTCGTCACCGGCTCGGCTCCTCAGGTGTCCGGGCTGGACGCGTCGTCGTCGTAGTAGACGACCAGGGTCTGCTCGGGGGCGTCGGCGACGGCGAACGCGGCGTGGGTCAGGGTGAGCTCCCCGCGTCGGGGATGGCGCAGCCGCTTCGTCCCGGAATGGCTGGACCGGATGTCGTAGCGCGGCCACCAGGCGCGCACCTGCGGACTCGCCGCGTGCAGGTCCTCGACCAGGCGGGTGAACCGGGGATCGCCACGGTGGCGTACGGCCGCGGTGCGCAGGCGGGCCAGCAGGTCCCGGGCCACGTCCTCCCAGTCGAGCAGGACCTGCTTGCTGGCGGGGTCGGTGAACATCCAGCGGGCCAGGTTCGGTCGGACGCCCTCCGGCCCAGCGGGCGTGGTCAGGCTGGTGAACAGCTCGGCGGCGGCGGGGTTCCACGCCAGGACGTCGTAGCCGGCGCCGGTGATGTAGGCCGGGTTGGGCTGCAGCAGCAGCGGGACCGGGGCGACATGGGCCACCAGCAGTTCGCCGGCGTCGACCGCCTCGGGTCCGCTGCTGCCGGCCAGGGAGAACAGGTGCTCGCGTTCGGCGTCGGTCAGCCGCAGTGCGACCGCCAGGGCGGACAGGACCTGCGCGGACGGGCGGACGTCCCGGTCCTGTTCGAGGTAGGTGTACCACGTGGCGCTGATGCCGGCGAGGAACGCCAGCTCCTCACGGCGCAACCCCGGGGTCCGGCGTCGGCCGGTGCGGGGCAGCCCCACCTCGTCGGGGGTGATCCGTGCCCTTCGGCTGCGCAGGAACGTTCCCAGCTCGCCGCGCCGGACCGCCGCGGGCGCAATGGGGATCGGGGCCATGACGGGTACTCCGGGTTCCAGGATGAGCAGGCTCTGGATACCAGTCTAATAATGGTCGACAGTGGCGGCATGCGTGCATGGATTCTGGAATCTGTCGGACAACCACTGCAAGCCGCCGAGGTCGCCGAGCCGTCGCTGCGCGGTGGGGGAGTGGTGATCGAGGTGGTGGCGGCTCACATCCCGGCTTACACCGGTGTCCTGCTCACCGGCATCCGCGGCGCGGTGCCGACGCCGCTGGTGCTGGGGTCGGGGGGCATCGGGCGGGTGCTGGCCGTCGCCGATGACGTGTTCAACGTGGCCCCCGGCGACGTCGTGGTCAACCTCAGCCTGCTCGGCTCCGGGGATCCCACCGACCCCCAGGAGGTCATCGTCGGCTGGACCGGCATCGGCGGCACCGGGACCGGCACGGCGACCACCACCCGGATGCAGGACGTCTGGCGCGACGGGGTCTTCGCCGAGCGCGCCCTGTGCCCCAAGGAGAACCTCCTGCGCCTACCCGGTGCCCAGTCATACGAGCACCTGGAGAAGCTGGCGTTCCTGCCCTGGTTGGCCATCGCCGGCGAGGGATGGGTCCGCGGCGAGCAGGGGCCCGGACAGGTCGTGGCGGTCCTGGGAGCCACCGGCCAGCTCGGTGCGGCCGCGGTGCTGGTCGCCCTCGCCCGCGGAGCGTCGCGGGTGGTCGCCGTCGGACGCAACACCGACGCCCTGGACCGGTTGGCCGCCCTGGATCCGCGGGTGGTCCCGGTGCCGCTGACCGGGGACCGCAGCCACGACGCCGCAGCGATCGCCCGGGCCGGGGATGCCGGTGCGATCACCCGCTCCGGCCGCGGCGGTGTCGATGTCGTCCTGGACGCGCTCGGCGCCGCGCCCAGCCCCGACCCGACGCTTGCCGGCTACGACGCGCTGCGCCCGGGCGGGACGCTGGTGCTCGTCGGCGGGGTCCGGGAGGACCTGGCGGTGCCCTACGGGGACCTCATGCGGCGGCGGCTGACGCTGCGCGGGTCGTGGATGGCGCGACCGGCCACCGTGCTGGCCCTGTGGCGGATGATCGCAGCCGGCACCCTCGACCTCGCCGCGCTGGAAATGCGGACCGTCGGCCTCGACGACCCCGCGGGCGCACTGGACCTCGCCGCCGCCACGACCGGCCTGGGCTCCGTCGCGTTGGTCCCCGGCGCCGCCGCGTAGTGACGCGGTGCCGGCCGCCGGTGAGACCGGTCAGTACCCTGGCGCGGTGCCGATGGTGTTCGCTGTCTCCTTCGAACGCTATGGACGGCTGTATTACCTCGATCCCGGCGCGTTCACCCCGACGGTGGGGGACAAGGTCCTCTACCCGACCAGCGACGGCAACGAGGTCGCCGAGTGCGTCTGGGGCGCGCAGTGGGTGTCCGAGCAGATGTCCGGGTTGCCGGTGTGCGCGGGGTTGGCGACCGGGGCCGACCTGGACCGGGACGCAGCTGCGCGCCGCACGCGGGCCGAGGCTAAGGTCGTCGCCAAGCGGCTGATCCGAGCGGCCGGGCTGCCGATGAAGGTGGTCGCCGTCGACTACACCGAGGCCCGGGCCGACGTCGACCGGCTGGTCACGGTCTACTTCACGGCTCCGGGGCGCGTGGACTTCCGCGAGCTCGTCGGTCAGCTGGCCGGGTCGCTGCGGGCGCGGGTCGACCTGCGCCAGCTCTCGGCCCGGGACGAGGCCAAGGTGTCCGGCGGGATCGGTCCGTGCGGCCGTGAGCTGTGCTGCGCGACGTTCCTGCGCGACTTCGAGCCGGTCACGCTGAAGATGGCCAAGGACCAGGACCTTCCGCTCAACCCGATGTCGATCTCCGGTGCGTGCGGGAAATTGATGTGCTGCCTGAAGTACGAGCACCCGCTGTACGCGGAGTTCAAGGCGGACGTGCCGGCTGCCGGGGAACGTGTCGGTACCCCGGAGGGGGACGGTGTGGTCGTCGGGCACGACGTCCCCCGGGAGAAGGTCGTGGTCCGGCTGGCCGCGTCCGGGCGTCGGTGCGCGTGCAGCCGGGCCGACGTGTGCGCGCCGCGGAATGCCCACGACAGGGCGCACCCCGGCGGCGCCGATCCTGCAGGGTCAGCCGCCCCGGCCGGATCGTCAGCCCCCGCCGGATCGTCCACCCCCGCTGCATCGGCCGGCGAGCTGACCGGGACCGACAGGTGAGGCCGGTCCGCACCGGAGCACTGCTCGCGTCCGCTTTGGCGACGGTAACGGTCCTGACGGCCTGTACCGGCGGCGCTCAGAGCGGTGCTCCCAACCCGTCGACGCAGAGCACCGCTCCGGCGACCTCTGCCCGGACCCCGTCCGGCGGTACCCCGTCCCGTGCACCGTCGTCGACCGGGCCGGCAAACCCCGGCCGGACGCCGGTCGCCGTCCCGGCGGCGCTCGCCCGGTTCTATGCCCAGCAGCCGACATGGACGCAGTGCACCGACGCCCAGCAGTCCCTCGTCGCCGACACGGCGCAGTGCGCGACGATCGAGGTGCCGCTGGACTACGCCGCCCCCGCCGCCGGGACGATCCGGCTGGCGTTGGACCGGATTCCGGCGACGGACCGCGCGGGCCGGATCGGGTCTCTGCTGGTCAACCCCGGCGGACCGGGCGCGTCCGGGCTGGACTACGCGAAGGCGGCCGACCGGATCCTCGGGGAGAAGCTGCGGGCCCGATACGACGTCGTCGGGTTCGACCCCCGGGGGGTCGGGCAGAGCACCCCGGTGAAGTGCCTCACCGACAGCCAGCTGGACACGTTCATCGCCACCGACCCGGACCCGGAGACGCCGGCCGAGATCGCGCAGAGCCAGCAGCAGGCAGAGCTGCTCGCCAACGGCTGCCAGGCGGAGTCGGCCCGACTGCTGCCGCACGTCGGTACCCCCGACGCCGCCCGCGACATGGACGTCATCCGCGCGGTCGTCGGCGACCAGAAGCTGACGTACCTCGGCAAGAGCTACGGGACCTACCTCGGCGCCGTCTATGCCGGGCTGTTCCCGTCCCGGGTCGGGCGCCTGGTCCTCGACGGCGCCATCGACCCGTCACTGAGCTCGGACGAGCTCGACCTCGGGCAGGCGGCCGGATTCCAGACCGCGCTCGATGCGTTCCTCACCGACTGGGTCCGGCAGGGCGACTGCCCGCTCGGCGACACCACCGTGGCGGCCGAACGCCGGCTCACCGGGCTGCTGGCGGGCGTGCAGGCCCGGCCGCTGCCGACCGGGACCGACCGTGAGCTGACCGGCGGCCAGGCGTTCCTCGGGGTCGTCGGGCCGCTGTACGACCGGCAGGCGTGGCCCACACTGCGGACCGCGCTCACCGAGCTCGTCGGCGGTCGCGGGGACACCCTGCTGCGGATCGCCGACCTCTACGCCGACCGCGGACCGGACGGCTACACCTCCAACGCCAACGAAGCCATCTACGCGGTCAACTGCCTGGACCGGCCGGACACCGACACGGTCGCCCAGGTCCGGGCGCAGCTGCCGGTGTTCGAGCGCGCCTCGCCGGTCTTCGGCGCCTCGCTGGCGTGGAGCTCGCTGCCCTGCACCGACTGGCCGGTGAGGTCCCGCACGCGGCCGGCGCGCATCACGGCCGCGGGGGCACCGCCGATCCTCGTGGTCGGGACGACGCGGGACCCGGCGACCCCGTACGCGTGGGCGCAGTCGCTGGCCCGGCAGCTGTCCAGCGGCGTGCTGCTCAGCCGGGACGGGGACGGGCACACCGCCTACTTCATGGGCAACGCCTGCATCGACTCCGCCGTCGAGACCTACCTGCTGAACGGAACCCCGCCGGCCGACGGCACGCGCTGCAGGTCATGACCGGTCGGCGCCGACCGGCGACCGGCAACCGTTACAGGTAACCTCGGACTGTGGGGGAGAGAGAGCGGCTGGCGGTGGCCGCGCGGGTCCGCAGCCACCGTGCCCGGCTACGCGCCCAGGGTTTGCGGCCGGTGCAGATCTGGGTGGCGGACGTGCGCGCGCCCCAGTTCGCTGCAGCAGCACATGTGCAGTCGGCCGCCATTGCCGCAAGTGAGGCCGACGCCGACGATCAGGCGTTCGTCGATGCGATCTCCTGGGACCAGGACGATGACCGCGGCAACCCGGGCGGCGACCCGGGCGCCGAGCCGGCCGGCGACCCGGGCGCCCAGCGACGGCAATGAGGCGCGGGGACGTCTACGTCGCCGCTGCTCGCGGTGCCTACACCGGCAAGCCGCGTCCGGTCGTGATCGTCCAGGACGATCGGTTCGACGCCACCGCCTCGGTCACGGTCTGCCCGCTGACGACGAATCCGGTGGCAGCCCCGCTGGTTCGGCTCGGCGTCGTTCCGGACGCGGGCAACGGACTGGACCAGGCATCCAGCCTCATGGTCGACAAGCTCACCACCATGCCGCGGGCCAACGTCGGGCTCCGCATCGGCTCCCTCGCCGACGACGACGTCCTCCGGCACGATCGAGCCCTCGTGGTCTTCCTCGGTCTGGCCTGAGTCTGTCCGTCCTGAGTCGACTGTCCGTCCGAGGGCCGCCGGATGCCGCATGGACGGGCAATGCCTGCATCGACTCCGCCGTCGAGACCTACCTGCTGAACGGGACCCCGCCGGCCGACGGCACCCGCTGCGGGGCATGACCCGCGCGGTCCGGTAACCCCGAGGGCGTGGGCAGCGGCCTTCGCCAGCTCGCGACGGCCAGCCCCAGCAGGACGCCGGCGATGACAGTGTGGACCGCCACGAACGCCGCGGGATGGCCACCGGTCCAGGTGGTCACCAGCCGGAAGACCGACCACGCGCCGGCCAGGGCGGCGAAGACTCGTACCACGGCCGACTCCCAGCCCACCGGTAACCGTCGCCGGCGGCGGATTGCGGCCAGGATGACCGCCGCGGACAGCGCCAGCAGCACGACGGAGGCGATGACGGAGTCCCAGGTCCGCTGCGCGACCGCGGTGCCCAGCCGGAAGCCATAGGTCAACACGACCCAGCCGGCCATCGCCAGCGGAGCGCCGATCCACCGGTGGATGCGCGGTCGGCGCAGCAGTCGCATGGGTCAACGCTATGCCGGACGTAGCGGACCGAGCCGAGGGTCCTCCTCGACGGGGGGTCACCCGGTAGGACCCTGCGCCGGCCATTGGCCGCCGAGGGGGTCAACGACCGATGCTGATGCTGGTTGCTCAGCTGAGCACGACGGCCGCTTCGGGCTCGACCACCCGGAACGCCAGGGTCTCCTCCAGGTAGAGGTGGACCACGTCGGCGTCGTGGTGGCTGTACCCGATCGCGAGGTCCTGGCCGACGTCGAGCAGGAAGTCACCGCCGCGCAGCGAGACCACGAACCCGACGTCGACACCGGGCGCCCACACCACCGGCCCACCGAGAACGTGCGTCAGGTGCTCGAACAACGGGTAGCCGCCGTGCTCGGTGGTCTCGGCGATACGGGTGTAGACGTCCGGTGTGACGGCGAGCGCGTAGGGACCGTCGACGCCTCGGCGCCGCATCCGGTCGACAGCGGCAGCCGCCACGGTCGGGTACCGCGCACAGTCGTCGCCCAGCGGCGTCGTCGGGTGCGACGACTCCTGCGCGATGCCGCCGATCCCGGCGGCCGGCCAGCCGTGGAACACGGTCCGCGTCTCGATGGCCGCAGCCTCCCGCGCGGCCCGGTCCAGGTCAGCGAGGTCGGCGTCGAGTGCGCCACGCTGGATGTCGTCGATCTCCCGGCGACGCACGGTGAACGGCACGGCGACCTCGGCCAGCGGCAGGACACGGCGTTGGCGGGTCACCGCCGACGGCGCGCTGACCCCGGGCGGCGGACCACCGAGGTCGGTGACCCGGCCCAGGGTCATCCGGTCGTGCCGCCAGCTGCCCCGGCCGACCCAGTCGGCCACCCGACGCGCCGCGAGCAGCGGGGTCAGCCGACTGCGGGCCTCGTCGTCGATGGCGGCCCATGCGCGCGTCGGGATGGGCGCGTGCTCGCGGAGCAGGTGATTCGTGTCGGCCATGGTGCTCACCGTCCTTTCAGGCTGCCGATACCCAGTGAGGTGTCCCCGCTGGGGTCTTCGTTCCCGGTCTCGTGCAGTTGCTGCTCGACCGCGTCGACGTAGGCCTGGGGATCCTTGTCGCTGACGTCGACACCGACGGTGGTGCGATGGAGGTCCAGGAAGTCGGCGAACTGCCGGCCCAGGGCCTCGCGCAGACCGGACGGCGCGTGCAGCCGGAAGTCGGAGATGCCCTCGTGTTCCTCCTCGGCCATGTGCTCGTCGTTGGCCACCCGCGCCCGCGTGACAGCAGCCCACCACTCGGCGGAGCCGACCGGGTGCCGGTCCGCGTCGTGGACCCCGTCCCGGATGTCGTTGTGGTCCCCGATCGCATCGAGGGTCTCCGCCGCCGGGTTCTCCTCGCCCATCTTCAGCAACTGGGGATAGAAGATGCGTTCCTCGGCGGCAGCGTGCAGGTCCAACCTCGCCCCGAGGGGTTCCCACAGCTGCCGCAACGCCGGGACGTCGACCGGTGTCGTCGCCTGCTGAGCGTCCAGGGCGGCGAACTGCAGCCGGAACCAGGCGTGGTCGGCCAGGATCAGTTCGGTCACGTCCGTCACTCCTGCGACCGTACACACGGCAAGCCGCCGGTCCATGGTTGTCATGGAGCTCCGTCGGACCGTCTCGCGGGCGTTGTGCTCAGGATCGGTGCACGACTGCCGATGCCAGACCAGTCCGGTCCGACCGGCACAACCGGTGGCCCTCCGTCGTCGACCCGGTCGGCGGACTCTCCACGCCGAAAGGGTGTCCAGTGGCGCGCGTACCCGACCGTGGCCGGCTGGCCGTGCAGGACTCGTTGTTCGACCGCCTGCGCGAGGAGGACCCGGAGCTGACGGTGATGTCGGTGACCAAGTCGACGCTGGTGGCGACCAGTCACCTGATCGAGACACTGGTCTACGACCACGACGAGCGGTGCGCGCTGGTCTCCGGATTCCAGCACGGCCGCCACTGGGCGGTGGAGCGGGACCGCTATCTGGCCTTGGCGGGGGAGAACGACGTCATCGCCGTCTTCGCCGGCCGCGAGCCGCTCCCCGGACTAGGCGTCGACCACGTCGGGCTGCGGCTGCGGACCGGGGACCCGTTGGCCCAGGAGTGGTTCGTCCTGGCGCTCGGCCCCGGCCTGGCGATCACCCTGTGCGGGCTGGACGGTGACGCCCACGTGGCCCAGCTGACACCTGTCCGGGAGGCCGACCGGCTGTTCGACGTGGTGTGGAGCGTCGACCCGGCGGTGGCCGCCGTGGCCGCGCGGGTGGTCGTCGAGGCACTGCACCGCACGTCGCCGGCGGCGGCGGCAGTGGTCGCCGAACGGCTCGCGGACGCCGGGCGCCGGCCGCCCACACCCGCCGAGGCGGCGCGGGCGACCGATGCGCTGTTGGCGGGAATGGTCCAGCGACTGGAGGCCACGAGGTTGCGGGAGCGTCAGGTGCTCGCGGCGGCCAGCCAGCAGAAGAGTGCATTCCTGTCCCGGATGAGCCACGAGCTGAGGACACCGCTGAACGCGATCCTCGGGTTCGGCCAGCTGCTCGACCTCGACGTCGACCCCGCGGACTCCGACTCCCGGGAATCGGTCGACCAGATCCTCACGGCGGGCGAGCACCTCGTCTCCCTCGTCGACGAGATCCTGGACATCGGCCGGATCGAGGCCGGCGAGCTGAACCTGGACATCCGGCCCATCGCGGTCGGGCCGCTGGTGGACAGCGTCCTCGGCATGCTGGCGCCGATCGCGGCGGCGCGGTCGGTGACGATACGGAGTGAGGCGGGCGGCCCCGGTGCGTCGGTGCCCGGTGCGTCGGTGCCCGGTGTGTCGGTGCCGGCCGGTGTGTCGGTGTCGGCAGACGACGCGCGACTGCGCCAGGTGCTGGTCAACCTGCTGTCGAACGCGGTCAAGTACAACCGCCACGGTGGCCAGGTCATGGTGGCGGTGACGCGGACCCCGGATGCCGTGCGGTTGTCCGTCAGCGACACCGGCGAGGGCATGAGCCGGGCCGAGGTGGAGCGGCTGTTCATCCCGTTCGAGCGCCTCGGCGCGGCGAAGCGCGGGATCGCCGGGACAGGGCTGGCCTGGTCGTCACCCGCCGCCTCGTCGAGGCGATGGACGGTCACCTGGAGGTGGACAGCCGATCCGGCGTGGGGACGACGTTCGTCGTCGCGCTGCCGGCCAGCCGGTCCTGACCGGTCGGCCGCGCAGCGCCGGAGCCACTCGCAGGCTCGCCGGCGAGCTGGTCGAGGAACACGTCGAGCACCTTCGGGTCGAAGTGCGTCCCGCGTTGCGCGCGCAGCTGATCCTCGACCTGCCGCGGCGACCAGGCCCGCTTGTACGGGCGGTCCGAGCTGAGCGCGTCGTAGACGTCGACGACCGCCACCACGCGGCCGGCCAGCGGGATCTGCTCCGCACGCAGACCGCGCGGGTAGCCGCCGCCGTCCCAGCGCTCGTGGTGGGTGTACGCGATCTGCTCCGCGAGCTGTAACAGCGGTGAGCGGCTGCCGCGCAGGATGTGGGCGCCGACGGCCGCGTGGGTCATCACGACCGCGAACTCCGCATCCGACAACGCGCCGGGCTTGAGCAGGACGGCGTCCGGGATCGCGATCTTGCCGATGTCGTGCAGCGGCGCGGCCTCACCGATCAGCGCGACCTGGTCAGCCGCGAAGCCCACCGCCCCGGCCAGCCGCGCCGCCAGCCGGCCGACGCGGACGGTGTGGGCGGCGGTGTCGTCGTCGCGGTACTCACCCACCAGGGCCAGCCGGCGGGTGACGTCGCGATAGGAGTCCTCCAGTTGACTGGTGCGGGCCCGGACCTGTTCCTCGAGCCGGTCGTTGTAGTCGCGCAGACGGACGTGCATCATCCGCAGCCGCAACAGGTTCGACACCCGCAGCGACGTCTCCAGGACGTCAATCGGCTTGGTCAGGAAGTCGTTGGCGCCCAGATGCAGGGCGGTGCGCCGGGTCTCGTCGGTGGAGTCCGCGGTGATCACCAGTCGGGGTAGGAGGTCGTCGTCCTCGACCAGGTTCCGCAGGCGGCGCAGGACCTCCAGGCCGTCCACCCCCGGCATGTGCAGGTCCAGCAGGATGAGGTCGGGGGCCAGTTCGGACAGCCGGCCCAGCGCCCACAGCGGGTCCGGCGTCAGGGTCACCTGCTGGTAGCCGGCGCGGCGGAGCACCCGCGCCATCAGGTCGAGGTTGGCCCGCTCGTCGTCGATCACGAGCACGCGCGCCTGCGGATGCTCGGCGAGGGGCAGCACCGCGGACCGGGTCACGACGCCTGGCTGCGCGAGCGGGCGAGTCGGGCCGCGCCGAGGTCCAGCAGCACCAGGCGCACGTTCGACGGGTGGTCTTCGACGTAGAGCACCTTCAGCACCCCTCCAGCATCGCAGGATGCAGTTGGCCGGTGACGTTGAGCGACCAACGGTGGACGGGCTGGCACCGGTCGGGGCCGTCCCGGCGATCAGTGGCCGCGAGCAAGCCAGTCCTGGACGTGCGGGGCCTCGGCGCCGACGGTCGTCTCGGGCCCGTGGCCGGTGCGCACGACCGTCTCCGACGGCAGGGTGAGCAACCGCTCGCGGATCGAGGCCACGATCGTCGGGAAGTCGCTGTAGGAACGGCCGGTCGCGCCGGGACCGCCGGCGAACAGCGTGTCGCCGGTGAAGACGGTCCCCAGCGCCGGCACCGACAGGCTGACCGAGCCGGGTGAGTGGCCGGGCGTGTGCAGCACCCGCACCGCCACACCGGCGACCGTGAGCTGCCGGCCGTCCGCGAGGTCGCCGTCCGGCGCCCGATCCGGGTGCACCCGGTCCCAGAGCACCCGGTCGGCCGGGTGCAGCAGGACCGGCGCGCCGGTGACGTCGGCGACGGCTACCGCGGCGTCGACGTGGTCGTCGTGGGCGTGGGTGCAGACGATCGCCACCACCCGCCGTCCGGCCACCGCCGCGACGATGCCGCCGGCGTCGTGCGGGGCGTCGATCAGCAGCACCTCGTCGTCGTCACCCAGCAGCCACACGTTGTTCTCGACGTCCCACGTCCCGCCGTCCAGGCTGAACGTCCCCGACGTGGTCAGGTGCTCGACGCGAGCACCGCTCACCTGACCGGCGAGTCCACTGCTCACCGGGCGGCGTCCAGCACCACGACGCTGCGCAGCACGTCACCGCGGCCCATGGCGGCGAACGCCTCCTCCACGTCGTCCAGTCCGATCCGCTCGGTGACGAACCCGCCGAGATCCAGCCGGCCCTGAAGGTAGAGGTCGACCAGCATCGGGAAGTCCCGTTCCGGCAGGCAGTCGCCGTACCAGCTGGAGAGCAGTGATCCGCCGCGGCCGAACACGTCGGCCATCGGCAGTTCGATCCGCATAGCCGGGTTGGGCACCCCGACGAGCACCAGCCGGCCGGCGAGGTCGCGGGCGTAGAAGGCCTGCTCGTACACCGCCGGGTTGCCGACCGCCTCGATCACCACGTCGGCGCCGTTGCCCCCGGTGTGCGCCCGGATCGCCGCCACGGCGTCCTCGGTGCCGGCGTCGACGGTGTGCGTCGCGCCGAACCGCCGCGCGGTCTGGAGTTTCCGGGCGTCGGTGTCGACGGCGACGATCGTCCGCGCGCCGGCCAGCCGGGCACCGGCAACGGCTGCGGTGCCGACGCCGCCGCAGCCGAACACGGCCACCGTCTCGCCGGGCGCCACCGCGCCGGTGTTCATCGCCGCGCCGAGGCCGGCCATCACCCCGCAGCCCAGCAGGCCGGCGGCCGCCGGGTCCGCGGCCGGGTCGACCCGAGTGCACTGGCCGGCGGCGACCAGCGTCTTCTCTGCCAACGACCCGATCCCCAGGGCCGGGGTCAGTTTGGTGCCGTCGGTCAGCGTCATCGCCTGAGTGGCATTCAGGGTTGCGAAGCAGAACCACGGCTTCCCGCGTCGGCAGGCTCGGCACTGACCGCAGACCGCGCGCCAGTTGAGGACGACCAAGTCCCCCGGGGCGACGTGGGTGACGCCGTCGCCGACGGCGGACACCCGCGCAGCGGACTCGTGGCCGAGCAGGAACGGGAAGTCGTCGGTGATGCCGCCGTCCCGGTAGTGCAGGTCGGTGTGGCAGATGCCGCAGGTCAGCACGTCGACCAGCGCCTCACCGGGGCCGGGGTCCGGGACCAGCACCGTCTGGACGGTGACCGGTCGACCCTTGCCGGGTGCGATCACGCCGCGGACCTCGTGCACTGCTGCTGCGGCGGACGGCATCGACGGCGCTCCTTCGGGGGGACGGGTGGTGCGGCGGCGGGCTCGTCGCCGGCCCATCCCACCACCGCTACGCGGTTGCGGTAGCCGGTACAGTCGGCGGCTGTGCCGGGCACATCTCCGGTCACGCCGCCTTAGCTCAGTCGGTAGAGCGACGCCCTCGTAATGCGTAGGTCAACGGTTCGATTCCGTTAGGCGGCTCCGGCACGTGACCGACGCTGCGCCCGCGTGTGGGGCGCGCTGCACCGGCATCACGGGGTCACTGCACCGGCCTCACGAGGTCACTGCACCGCGGTCATGGGCCGCTGCATCCGGCCGGGGCGGGCTGACCGCAGGACGTGCCCGGCGTGACCGTTCCCCTGGGCCTCGGCTCCTTCGTCTTCCCGGGCTTCGCCGTCTTCGTCGGCTTCGGCTCGGACTTCCGCTTCCCGGTGGGCGACGGCTTCGGTTGCGGACGGGGGCCGCCGGTCGGCGACGGCTCTGGCTTCGTGGTGGGTTCCGGCCGTGGCGTCGACGTCGATGTCACGGTCGGCGCAGCGGGGGGCGCCGCGGTACGGCGGCCCGTCGGCGTGGGCTCGGACCGGGATGTCGGTGTCGGGGCCACCGGCGCGGCGGTCCGCGCCGGCAGCGGCGACGGCGCCCCGGCCGGGTCTGCCGGGAGGGCCGAAACCGGGTCGGTCGAGACCGGACGCCGTGTTGCGGGCGGCTGCGTCACGGGCGGCAGGACTGTCGGGACCTGACTCGCGGGGCCTTGAGTGGGGGGCGCCTGGTTCGCGGGCGCCTGGTTTGCGGGGCCCTGGTTTGCTGACGCCTGGTTTGCGGCGGTCGAGCGCGGCGGCGCGGCGACCTGGGACGCGGGCGGCCTGACCCTCCCGCTCACGCCTGTGCTCGGGGTCCCTGCGGTGCTCGGGGTCCCTGCGGTGCTCGGCGTCGCTGCCGAGGGCGGCATTGCTACCGACCCGGAGGTCCCAGCGGACCTCGGTGCCGCGACCGACCCCGCCTCGTTCAGCGCCGCCCCACCGGCCCCGTCCGCGGTCGGGCCCACTCCGGTGACGCCGGCGCCGACGAGGAGCAGCACCAGCGACCCGCCGACGACCGCCCCGGCGGGCGTCCGGCCCCGCGTCCGCGCCCACCCCGTCCGCCCGCGGACGAGCGCCACCAGGCCGAAAACGATCCCGACGACCCCGGCCACGATCAACAACCCACCCATGACGCTCCCCCATGACGCTCCGACCGCCGTGACGCTACCTGCGCGCCGGGCACAGGCCCCGCGTCATTGCGTCGCGATCAACCGGTATGGACAGGTCGATCCGCGCCCGGTCGGTCGCCGCGGGATTGATCCAGCCGCACCGGGTACGTCCTGTGCAGCGGATGAGTGATTTCCGTCCGACCCGGTGCCCGACCATTCGGTATTGCTGTGCACAGCAACGCGGATACTGCTCAGGGCCACATCAGGTACCGGGTCGGACAGTGCACACGTCGGGTCGTCGACTCGCCTTACTGGTTCTATGACGTCTGGATGGTGCATCATGATCGGTCGCCGGGCAATGCTTGCCGGACTACCCCTGCTCGCCGTCCCGGATGCGGCAACGGCGCTGCGCTCCAGGGCCGCGACCCCCGCAGCGGCACCTGTCGGCGCGGCCGTCTCGCTGTCCGCGGCACCGACGGCGACGAGCACCGGTGAGGTCATGTTCGACTCCTTCGCCGGGACGACGACGAACGACAAGATCAACACGATGAACAACTGGCTCAGGTCGCGGCAGGCCGCGAACGCGGGCCCGTTCCCGGCGGTCCGGTTCGACACCCGCCAGTACGACCACGGCGTGCCCATCGCGTTCGTCTCCGGGATGACGCTGCTCGGGGGCAAGGACGCCGTCGTCCACGAGTACAGCCGGGGCACCGTGCTGAACTGGCAGGGCGGATCGGGCACCTCGCAGTTCGTGTTCCCCACCACCCAGCCGAACCAGGGCTACCCGTCGGACGGGTCGCCCCGCGACGTCAGCCTGCGGTTCATCCAGTTCCAGGGCGGCGGCAGCACGCACTTCCTGCCGAAGAACGACCCGTCCTCGGGCAGCTACCGGGGCAAGGTCATCTGGATGTCGAACTTCCACAGCTGCGGCTGGAAGAACTTCGCCACGATCTGGTGGGGCTGGGGCGACGGAACGACCATCGACGGCGTTACCCACGTCCAAGGCACCACCGACACCGCGTTCTTCCTGGCCGGGTCGGAGAACTGCCTGTTCAGCAACGGGGCGTACAGCTTCATGGACACCACGTCCGCGACCTTCCTCAACACCTCGACCGCCAGGCCGTTCATTCGCAGCCGGCTGACCAAGTCGACGATCGGCCAGGTCATGGTCACCGGCCGCAAGACCGGGTTCCAGATGAGTATCGAGGGCGGCCAGGACCAGACGATCCGGGGATTCGCCTTCGACGCCCAGGACTCGGACCCGGTGTACGGCACCGGCCTGCGGATAAGCGGCGGGGAGAACATCCTGCTGGACGGCGTGAATTTCAAGGGAATGATGGCCGACCCGGCACGCGCAGTCGGCGGCGCGGCGGCGAATCCCGGTTGGGTGCACATCACCGGTGGTCGGCAGATCACCTTCGCCGGGTGCCAGTTCCGTAAGTCCGGCAGCAGCCAGCCCGCGGACTCGGTCCCCGTCGTCGTCGTCGGCAGCGGTGTCGGCCCTGGCGAGGTCAAGTTCGGGTTCAACAACTTCGGCGGGTTCCCCGGGCGGGCGGTCATCCGCCAGACCAGGGCCGGCCAGGTGCAGATGATCCCGGACGTGAAGGTCAGCCTGGTCGCCGGGGCCTGACCGGACCTGTGGCCGGCGAGGTCGACGGGCCGCACATCGGACAGACCCGGCGATCCGGTCACGCGCGGCGACCGCCGACTCCCCGCAATGATCCTGCGATGGCGAAGCACCGACTCGACCCGACACCGGACACCGTGACCGACGTCTTCTCCCGGGACCGCCCCGCGGTGCTGACCGTCGACCCGGGCGACACCGTGGTGGTCCACTCCCTCGACTGCTCCGGGCACACCGCCTCGGTGCGGACCGCAGGTGAGCAGCCCCCGGTGCTGATCGGGGACAGCCGCGGCCACTGCCTGGCCGGGCCGATCGCGGTCCGGGGCGCGGAACCCGGCACGGCTTTGGCTGTCTCGCTGACCGCAATCCGGCCCGACGACTGGGGCTGGACCGTCGCGGCGGCGCGCGACACCCCACTGAACCGCCGGCTCGGCCTCGTCGACGCGACCGCGTTCCGGCTGCTGTGGGACCTGGACGCGGGAAACGAGACCGGCACCAATCAGCTCGGGATGACCATCGGCCTCGCGCCGTTCCTGGGTGTCGTCGGCCTGCCGCCGGCCGAGCCCGGTGAGCACTCGACGATCCCGCCGCGCACCTTCGGCGGCGGGAACATCGACTGCCGTGAGCTGACCGCCGGCTCGACGTTGTACCTGCCCGTGACCGTCCCCGGCGCGCTGTTGTGCGTGGGCGACGGGCACGCCGCCCAGGGGGACGGGGAGGTGTCCGGCACGGCCGTCGAGTGCGGAATGACCACCGAGATGGTGCTGGACGTGGTGGCGCGGCCGGCGCTGCCCACGGTGCACGCGCTGACCCCTACCAGCCGGATCACCTTCGGGTTCGATGCGGACCTGAACGTCGCCATGGGCGACGCGCTGGACGCGATGCTCGGCTGGATGCAGCAGCTGTTCGGGCTGGACCGGGCACCGGTGCTGGCGCTGGCCAGCTCCACCGTGGACCTGCGGGTCACCCAGGTCGCCAACCAGAGCTGGGGGGTGCACGCGGTGCTGCCGCGCGACGTCATCCGGACGGCCGCCTGACCGCGTCGGGTGCGGGGCCGTCGGCGGGAGCCGGGCCGTCGGCGGGAGCCGGGCCGTCGGGCGGCGATTGGGTCGTCGCCCGGTCCGCGGCGGCGACGTGCTCGGCGGCGGCCGCCTCGGCCTCGTCGGGATCTGCGGCTCCGATCGCCGCGACGAGCCGGCGGTGCTCGGTCCAGGAATGGGTCGCCCGCCAGGCCGCGCTGCGCAGGAACACCCACTCGACGTGGTGGTACATCGTGGTGGCCATCGACTGCAGCCACCGGTTGCCGCTGATGTCGAGGACCCGGCGGTGCAGTCCGCTGTTCAGCTCCGACAGGGCGGCGAGGTCGCCTCGCTCGGCTGCGACCCGGGACCGGTCGAGCAGTTCGGTGAGGGCCGCGACGTCGTCCGGTGTCGCCCGCTCGGCGGCGAGCCGGGCCGCCAGCGGCTCCAGTCGGCTGCGGACCGCGAGCAGATCCGCGACCAGGCCGGCGTCCTGATCGGCGACGACCGCGCCGCGGCGGGGGGCGACGGTCACGAACCCCTCGGCGGCGGCGACCCGCAGCGCCTCGCGGACCGGGTTGCGGGAGACGCCGAAGTCGGCGGCCAGCCGGTCCTCGGTCAGGCGCTCACCGACCGCGTACCGGCCGGTGACGATCCGCCGGCGCAGGGCTTCCAGGACGGCGTCGCGCAACACGACGTGGTGGTCGCCGATGGTCGACCCCGGCTCGCGGGCCCCGCCGATCGCCGCTGTCACCGCGCGTCCCCCCGGCCGTCGAACCCGTTTCGCGAACGGTAGCCAGTCCTGTATACGAGACCGGGGACCTGTGGCGCCCCACCGGACGCGACGACACGGCGCGCCGGATCACCGCCGGATCCCGCCAGCTGGGCCACCGAGGCGAAGAGGGGAAGCACCTGATGGACTGGTCGCAGGAGGAGGGCGAATTCTCGCTCGGAGATCTCGCCGTCGAGCGCGGCGGGACGATCACCGACGCACGGCTGACGTGGAAGAGCCACGGGACGCTCTCGCCGGCGCGGGACAACGTGATCGTCTATCCGTGCAGCTACACCGCGTCGCACACCGACCTGGAGGCGCTCATCGGCCCGGACACGGTGCTGGACCCGACCCGCTGGTTCATCGTCGTCCCGGACATGTTCGCCAACGGCCTGTCCTCCAGCGCCGCCACGACGCGGGACTACCCGGCGGTGGTCACCGCCCAGGACAACGTCCGTGCCCAGCACCGGCTGCTGACCGAACACTTCGGGATCGACCGGGTCGCCGCGGCGTACGGGTTCTCCATGGGCGCGATCCAGGCCTACCACTGGGCGGCGTCGTTCCCGGAGATGGTCGAGCGGGCGATCATCGTCTGCGGGAGCTCGCGGACTGCCACGCACAACAGGGTCTTCCTGTCCGGGCTGCTGCGGATCCTCGAGGCCGCGCCGGAGCACCTCGGCGGCGGACGGTTCGCCGCCGAGCCGGTCGCCGCGCTGCGGGCCTTCGCCCACGTGTACGCCGGGTGGGGACTGAGCCAGGACTTCTATCGCGCGGAGCTCTACCGGACGGTCCTCGGCGCCCCGGACCTGGACACCTTCCTGCAGACCGACTGGGTCGAATCGTTCGGCGCCCATCGGGCCGCGGACCTGTACGCGCAGGCGCTGACCTGGTACCACGCCGACATCAGCGCCGACTCCCGGTTCGGCGGCGACCTGGCGTCGGCGCTGGCGGCGATCCGCGCCCGTGTCCTGCTGCTGCCCAGCGAGACCGATCTGTACTTCCGGGTGGCCGACAACGCCGCGGACCTGCCGCACCTGCACGAGGCGCGGCTGCGCCCGATCCCGGGCGTCTACGGGCACCGGGCCGGCTTCCCGGCCGGGCTGCCGGCCGAGCACACCTTCGTGCGCGACGCCGTTCGGGAGTGGCTGGACCAGTGAGCCGATCACTGGGGCCCCGCCGGTCCCGGTCTCGTCTAGCGTCGGGCCTGTGACCGCCGACGACGGCTCCCGGAGCCGGCTGGCCGAGCCGTCGACGCCGCCCGCCGAGCCGGTGACGCCGCCCGCCCTCGGCCACGAGGCGACGGCCGGGGCGCGGATCTGGACCAACTGGGCCCGGACGGTGACCGCCTTCCCCGGTGCCGTGCACCAGCCCGCGGGCCGGGACGCACTGGTCGACGTCGTCCGGTCCGTCGCCGGCCGCGGTGGCCGGTTGAAGGTCGTCGGCGGCGGCCACTCACCATCGGCGATCGCCGCCCCGGACCCGGGCACCGACCTTGTCTCGTTGGCGCGGCACTCGCGCGTGCTGGACCTCGACGTCAGCCGGGACGAGGTGACCGTCGAGGCCGGAATCCGGCTCGACGCCCTCGTCGGGTTCCTGGCGACCCGAGGCTGGGCACTGCCGACGCTGGGTGCCGTCACCGCCCAGACGGTCGCCGGAGCGGTGTCGACCGGCAGCCACGGGTCGGGGGAGGGATCGCTGGACCGCTACCTCTCGGCGCTGGAGCTGGTCGACGGCACCGGCCGGGTGCACCGCCTGGTGCCTGAGGCCGACCCCGCGCTGTTCGACGCGGCGCGCACCGGGCTGGGCGCTCTCGGGGTCCTGTCCACCCTGACCCTGCGCGTGGTCCCGGCGTTCACGCTGTCGGCGACCGTCGTCGCCCGGACGCTCGACGCCCTCGTCGAGGAACTGGACGAGCTGTCGTCCGCCGGGCGGGCCCGGGTCTGGTGGTACCCGCACACCGGCCGGGTCCTGGTCTGGCGGGCGCACCGGACCGCGGAGCGACCGCGCCCTGCCTCGACGCTGCGGCTGGCCGCGGACCGGCTCGCCGAGGCGGTCCACGAGACCGCGCTGTGGGGCGCCTCGACCATCCCCGCGCTCATGCCCGTGGTGAACCGGGCCGCCGCGACCCGCCTGCTGACCTCGCGGCGGACCGTCGTGGACACCGGGGACCGCGTGCTGGCCACCGGCGAGGGCATCCGCCGGCAGGTCCTGGAGTACTCGGTCGGGGCGGATGCGGTCCGCGGTGTGGTCGCCGAGCTGCGCCGGGCCGTCGCGCGCGGTGGCGTCCGGGCTCCGGCGCCGGTGGAGCTGCGGTTCGGGCCCGCCGAGGCCGGCTGGCTGAACCCCGCCTACGGCCGCGCGTCGTGTTCGGTCGGCGTCGTCGGCTACCGGCCGTTCGGCCGGGCAGCCGCCTGCGCCGCCTGGTTCGCCGCCGCCGGGTCGGTGCTCGCCGCGGCCGGCGGGCGCCCGCACTGGGCGAGCGCACACGCCCACGACGCAGCCGACCTGGCCGGCCGCTACCCGAGGTGGGCGGACTTCGCCGACGTCCGGGCGCGGCTGGACCCCGACGGCGTGTTCGCCAACGCCTACCTGGACCGGGTGCTCGGTCCCTGCGACGCGGGACACCAGCGCCACCCGGAGTCGCCGGACGGCCCGGCGGGGTCGGACACCGCCACCCGGTGACGGCCCTGCCGGCGCTGCGCGGGCGGACGGGGCCGGCGGCGGGGACCGCCGGCCCCGGCGTCCGGCGGTCAGCCCAGCTGGCTGCGGACCGCCCTGGTGCCCGCGGCGAACTTCTTGCGCGCCGCACCCAGCACGATGTTCCCCGGCTTCTGCAGCTCGCCCTGCTGAGCGGTCAGCGCCACCAGGACCCCGGTCAGCGACGGGATCGTCCACTGCAGCGCGCGCAGCTGCTGCTGGCGGCTCGCCACGTCCGGCGGGGTCGTCTCGGCCGGCTTGACCCCGCCCTCGGTCGGGACCGGGTCGTAGTTGCTCTTCTGCTGCCCCAGGTAGCCCGACGCGGCCGTCGCGGCCAGTGCCAGCACGGTCACCAGGGTCTTGCCCGCGCTGGCAGCCGCGACCCCGTCCTGGTTCTTGATGCGGTCGCGGTTGGTGGCCACCAGCCCAACGGCGCCGATCAGGTGCGCGCCGATGGCGACCGCACTGACCGGGGCCCAGCGCGCCCAGCCGGCGCTGGCGACCTTCAGCCGCTCCGTCGGGTCGCTGACGTCGTTCGCGGCACCGTTGATGCCGACCGCTCCGGCCAGTGCACCGCCGAACCAGCCCGCCAACCCGACGTCGTGCATGGTCCGTAGGACCAGGTCCTTGCTCGGCATACTGTCGCCCCTTCCCTCGGGAACACGGTGCTGCCGCTGTCTTCCGGCCGCGGCAGCGGGCCCGCGTCGCCGTTCCGGGTGCGCAGGCCGTCTGTCGAACCTATGGCCCGGTGGGTCGGCGCGCACACCCGGACCAGGGCCGTCTACCGCCGATGCCCCGGTCCGGCCCGGCGGGCACGGCTGGTGCGGGACGCTGGGGTGGTGGCGGTCATCGAGATGGGCCAGGCGCGGGCCGGGGAGAACTTCTCCGTCGCGGGCCGGCTGCTGCCGGCAACGCTGCGGCGGGACCTGCTCGCGATCTACGCCTATGCGCGATCGGTGGACGACATCGGGGACGAGGGGTCGCTGGCCGCTCCCGACCGGCTCGCCGCGCTCGCCGCGGTCGACGCGGACCTGGACCGGTTGTTCGCCGGCGAGCACCCCCGGCTGGGCTTCGTAGCCGGACTCGCGGGGACGGTTGCCGTCCACCGGCTGCCGCGAGAGCCGTTCGCCGACCTGGTCGCCGCCAACCGCCAGGACCAGCACGTCAGCTCCTACGCAAGCTGGGCTGAGCTGCGGGACTACTGCCGGCTGTCCGCGGAGCCGGTGGGACGGCTCGTGCTGGGGGTCGTCGGCGCGGCGACCGCGGACCGGGTAGCCGCCGCGGACCGGGTCTGCACCGGCCTGCAGGTGGTCGAGCACCTGCAGGACGTCGGCGAGGACGCCCGGGCGGGGCGGGTCTACCTGCCCGCCGACGACCTCGCCCGGTTCGGGGTGGCGACCGCCGACCTCACCGCACCGACCTCCCGGCGTGAGCTGCGGGGCCTGCTGGCCTTCGAGGGTGCGCGTGCCCGGGACCTGCTGGAGTCCGGCTCGATGCTGGTCAGCTCACTGCGTGGTGCGCCGCGGCTGGCGGTCGCCGGTTTCGTCGCCGGTGGACTGGCGGCCCTCGACGCGCTGGCCGGGGCGGGTTGGGACGTCCTGGTCGAGCAGGTCCGGCCCCGCCGGTCCCGGACGATGGCGTTGACCGCGTCGCTGGTGGCCCGGGGGACTGCGGGACCGCGGCGGTGACCGTCGACGCCGCCGCGATCGCGCGGGCGTACGCCGTGTGCGAGCAGATCACCGGCACGCAGGCCCGCAACTTCGCCTGGGGCATCCGGCTGCTGCCCGGGTCCCGGCGCAGGGCCCTGTCCGCCGTGTATGCCCTCGCCCGGCGGATCGACGACATCGGCGACAGCGACGCCCCGGCGGCCGGGCGCGAGGCCGACCTGCGGGCCGTCCGCGACCAGGTCGCGGCGGTGGCGGCGACCGGCGCGGACCGCCGTGGCTGGCCCGTCCACGACCCGGTGCTGCTGGCCGTCGCCGACGCGGCCGTGACCAGTGGCCTGCCGCTGGCGGAGTTCGGCGTCCTCGTCGACGGATGCCTGGCCGACGTCCGCGGAACCCGGTACGCGACGTTCGCGCAGTTGAACGGGTACTGCCGGCAGGTCGCCGGGTCGATCGGCCGGCTGTCGGTCGCGGTCTTCCGTGCCGGTCCGGCGGGTCCGGTGCGTCCGATGTGCTCAGCGGAGGCGATCGGCCCAATGAATCAGATCGGCCCAACGGATCAGATCGGCCCGGTGGGCCCACTCGACCCGCTGGCCGACGCGCTCGGCACCGCCCTGCAGCTGACCAACATCCTGCGCGACGTCCGGGAGGACGCCCGCGCGGGCCGGGTCTACCTGCCCGCGGAGGACCTGGCCCGGTTCGGGTGCACGATGCGCCTGGACGAACACGGCGAGCTGGCCGACGACACCCTGAGCCTGGTCGGCCTCGTCGAGTACGAGGCGGCCCGCGCGGCGGAGTGGTTCGACGTCGGGCTCCGGTTGCTGCCGCTGCTCGACCGGCGCAGCCGCGCGTGCTGTGCGGCGATGGCGGGGGTGTACCGCGAGTTGCTGACCCGGATCGTGCGGCGTCCGGAAGCGGTGCTCGCCGGTCGGGTCAGCGTGCCGGGCCCACGCAAGGCCGCGGTGATGGCCCGGTCGCTGACGGGGGCACGCCGGCCGGCGCTGGCACCGGTGGACTGGCGGTGAGCGTGGCGCGGCAGGGCCGGCCGGTCGTCGTCCTCGGGTCCGGGCTGGCCGGGCTGACCGCCGCGGTCGACCTGGTCGACGCGGGCGTCCCCGTCGTCCTGCTCGAGGCGCGGGCCAGGTTCGGCGGCGCGACGTCGACCTTCGCCCGGGCCGCGACACCGACCAGGCCGGGCCTGCTCGTCGACACCGGACAGCACGTGGCGCTGCGCTGCTATGACGCGTGGCGTCGGCTGCTGCGGCGTCTGGGGACCGAGTCGCTGCTCGATGTCCAACCGGGATTGACGATTCCCGTGCTGTACCGCGGTGGCGGGGGAACGCGGCGCGCCGTGCTGCGGCGGGACCGGCTGCCTGCCCCGCTGCACCTGCTGCGGGCGCTCAGCGGTTACCACCTGCTGACACCGGCGCGCCGGGCAGCCGCTCTCCGGGGCGCCCTGGCGCTGCGCCGTGTCGACCCGGCCGCCGGCGACAACGACCGCGTGTCGTTCGGTGCCTGGCTCCGGGCCCACGGCCAGGACGCACCGACGACCGCAGGCGTGTGGGACCTGTTCACGGTGGCCGCCTGCAACGCCCCGGCCGACGAGGTGTCGCTCGCGCTCGCGGCCGGCGTGCTGCAGCGGGCACTGCTCACCTCCGCCGAGGCCGCGGACATCGCGGTCCCTTCGGCGCCCCTGGCCGCCCTGCATGTCGACCCGGCGGTCGCCGCCCTCCGGGCGGCTGGGGCACGGGTACTGCGCCGCACCTCGGCGCGAGCGGTGCTCGCCGACGTCGACGGCCTGCGGGTCAGGACCGACGACGGCGACATCGCTGCGGCGGCCGTCGTGTGCGCGGTACCGGCCCATGACGCGAGAGCGCTGCTTCCGGAGCGGGTCGAGGTGCCGGACGGGTTGCGGTACGCGCCCATCGTCAACGTGCACATCGTCTACGACCGACCGGTGATGTCCGACCCGTTCGTCGCGACCGTCGGGGGCGACGCGCAGTGGGTGTTCGACCGCACGGTCCCGTCCGGTCTGCGGGCGACCCACCCGCACGCCCAATACCTGGCGGTGTCCCTGTCCGCGGCGGTGCGGTGGATCGACGTCCCGGCCGGCGAGCTCGTCACCCGGTTCAGCGGGGAGCTGTCGGGCCTGCTGCCGGCCGCGTCCGGGGCCAGCGTGCTCGACGCGTTCGTCAGCCGCGAGCGGCGGGCCACGTTCGTCGCCGAGCCGGGGAGCGCTGCTCTCCGGCCCGCGACGGGGACCGCGATCCCCGGGCTGGTGCTGGCCGGTGCGTGGACCGCCACCGGTCTGCCGGATACCATGGAGGGCGCCGTCGTGTCCGGGCACCGGGCCGCGGGTCAGTTGCTGAGCGGCTCTGCCGCGGTCGAAGCTGGTCGGGATAGCATGCCGGCCCGATGACTGCCACCCTCCCGCCCCAGGTCAGCGCCGCCCGGGATCTGGTCGATGGGGGGCTGCGCCAGGCCGTCTCCCGGCTGGGTCCGGACGTACGGGCCGTCGTGGAGTACCACCTCGGCTGGCGCGACGAGCAGGGACGGGCACGCTCTGCCCCCAGCGGCAAGGCGGTCCGCCCGGCGCTGGTCGTCCTCGGCGCCGAGGCTGCCCAGCTCGCCGGTGCCGCGGCCGGGTCGGTACCCGGATTGGCGGTCGCGGTAGAGCTGGTCCACGACTTCTCGCTGCTGCACGACGACGTGATGGACGGCGACACCTCCCGACGGCACCGGCCGACCGCATGGACGGTGTTCGGGGTGCCCGCGGCGATCCTGGCGGGCGATGCGATGCTCGCGCTGGCGGTGGACGTGCTGCGACGTTCGGCCCCGGATCCGGCGGCCGGGGACCGGATCACCGCCTGTCTCATCACCGCCGTCCAACGGCTGGTCGACGGGCAGATGGCCGACGTCGCCTTCGAACGTCGGGAGCGGGTCAGCCTCGCCGAGTGCCTGACGATGCAGTCCGGCAAGACGGCGGCGCTCATGCAGTGCGCGAGTTCGATCGCCGCGGTGGCGGCGGACACCCCGCCCGACACCGCTGCCGACCTCGCCGCGTTCGGGGAGCACGTCGGGATGGCGTTCCAGGCTGTCGACGACCTGCTGGGCCTGTGGGGCAGCCCGGAGCAGACCGGCAAGCCGGCGCTGGCCGACCTGCGTGTCCGGAAGAAGTCGGTGCCGATCGTCGCCGCGCTGGAGGCGCCGGGCGCGGCCGCGGACCGGCTCCGGGCAGCGTTCGCGTCGCCGGAACCGTTCGACGACGCCGCGCTGCCCGGGCTCGCCGAGCTCGTCGTCGCCGCCGGCGGCCGTAGTCGCGCCGAAGCAGAGGCCGCCGCTCAACTGGCGGCCGCGCGTTCACGGCTGGACGCGCTCGACGCGCGGGGCGCTCCGCGGGGTGCCACGACGGCGTTGTGGGAACTGGCCTGCTTCGTCACCGATCGCGACCGCTGAGTCGCCCGCGGGGCCGACCGACCGGAGACGGGTGGTCACCACCCGCCTCCGGTGCGCAGCTCAGCGGTAGCTGGCCACCAGCGGGCAGGTGAAGGTCTCCCGGGCGTGCAGGCCGACGGTGTTCAGGTAGGTGACGATCTCCTGGTAGGAGCGGCCCAGGCTGGTCTCGGTGTAGTCGATGCCGTGGTCGAGGCAGTACTGGCGGACCATCGGCCGCGCGCGGCGCAGGTTCGGCCGCGGCATGCTCGGGAACAGGTGGTGCTCGACCTGGTGGTTCAGCCCGCCCATCGCGAAGTCCACCCACCAACCGCCGGTGATGTTGCGGGACATGAGCACCTGGCGGCTGAGGAAATCGATCTTCGTGGTGGCCGGGACGATCGGCATGCCGGTGTGGTTGGGGGCGAACGACCCGCCCATCAGGACCCCGAACACGGCCAGCTGCAGCCCGAGGAACGCGGCCGCCTTACCCGGCGATAGGAACACCAGCAGGACCGCGACGTAACCGACCAGCCGCACCGTGACGAAGGACAGGTCGACCCACCGGCGCTTGACAGGGGCCTTGTCCAGCAGCCGACGGAAGCTGTCCACGTGCAGGTTCAGGCCCTCCAGCGTCAGCAGCGGGAAGAAGAACCAGCCCTGGCGGCGGGTGAACCGCGCGACGAGACCGCGGCGGGAGTGCGCTGCCTCCTCGTGGAAGGCGAGCACCTTGGAATCGATGTCGCCGTCCTTGCCGACCTGGTTCGGCGCGCCGTGGTGGCGGGTGTGCTTGCCCATCCACCAGCTGTACCCGAGCCCGGCGACCAGCCCGGCGAAGACCCGGCCCGACCACTCGTTCCACCGGCGCGAGGCGAAGATCTGCTGGTGGGCCCCGTCGTGGCCGAGATAGGCGAACTGGTGCAGGACGACGGCGAGAGCGGCGGCCAGCAGCAGCTGGAACCAGGAGTCCCCCAGCAAGCCGAACCCGGTGCCGATGGCCCCCAGGGCGAGGAAGCCGAGGATGATCCGCGGCCAGTAGAACCCGCGGCGCCGCTTGAGCAGACCCGCCTCCTGCACCTGGCGGGAGAGTGTCGCGTAGGTGCTCACCGCGCGGGCTGCCCGCGGTGCTCGCGGTCGGTCGTGGTCTCGGACCGACTGCTGGGTCGTTGTCGTCAAGGGACGTCCTGTCGCGTCTGGGCGGCCCACCGGGGCCGCGGTGCGAGGCCGCGGCGCCCGCGACCTGATCAACCGCTCTCGGCAACCAAGACGGACCCAGGAACCGGAGAGGCCGCGCGGTACAGGAGAGGCTTACGCCCTACATATTGCTCTAGGACCCAACGTAGGGGCGACCCGGCCAGTTCCGACCCGCCCGGGACGGGGAACAGCTCACGTCGACCGGCCCCGGTGCCGATGGAACTCCTGGCAGCTCGCGAGTGGCTGATCGAGCCAGGAGAGGGAGGTGGGCCGTGGGTCCGTGCGCGGGATGCGTCTGTGGCGAGCTCCGCCCCGGCGAGGCGCCCTCTGTCGAACGCGGCACCAGCACCGGGGCCCGGCCCGGACGCGCACTGGTCGGCGTGCCCGTCGGGCACCTGGCTCGCGTCGTCTGCGCCGTCGGCAGGGCGCACGGACTGGGCACGGAGTTGCTCGGGACGTCCCTGTGGGAGCTGACCGGGGACCGGGTGATCGAGGCCGTGACCGCCCTTCGGGACACGGTCTCGCCTGTCGAGGCGCTCGGGATCCGGGTACTGGTCGACGACGGGACAGCGGACGACCGCTCGGTGCTGGTGGCGTCGATGCTCGCCCCGACGCTGGCGGAGGCCGGAGCACAGCTGGACTCCGGCGACCTGTGGTCGATGTTCGCCGACGAGTCCGCGTCGTTCCGGAGCGCCTACCAGCCGATCGTCGAGGTCGCCGACCGGTCCGTGGTCGGGTTCGAGGCACTGCTGCGCGCGCGGGACCAGGCCGGCGTGGAGTATCCGCCGGGGCCGCTGTTCGACCAGGCGCAGCGCGCGGGATGGGGCCCGCGGCTGGACCGGATCGCCCGGACGGCCGCCGTGTCCGGCGCCGCCGGGTGGCTCGGCCAGCGGCAGCTGTTCGTCAACTTCGTCCCCACCTCGATCTATGACCCTCGGGTGTGCCTGGCCACGACGGAGCGCGCGGCCGACCGGGCCGGTGTGGAACTGGGGCAGATCGTGTTCGAGGTGACCGAGTCCGAGCGGGTCATCGACATCGCTCACCTCGAGCAGGTCTTCGCCTACTACCGCGACAAGGGCGCCCGGGTGGCCCTGGACGACCTCGGCTCGGGGTGGTCCTCGTTGACGGTCCTCGCGCGGCTGCAGCCGGACGTGGTCAAGCTGGACCGGGCGCTGGTCCAGGACCTGGACCCGGCGGCGAGTCGCGCCGTGATCGGGGCGGTCGTCGACATCACCCACTCCTACGGCGGACTGGTGCTCGCCGAGGGCATCGAGACCGGACGGGAGGCCGACCAGGTCGCCGGGCTCGGCGTCGACCTCGCGCAGGGTTGGTTCTACGGCCGGCCGGCCTTTCCGCTGTCAGCCGGGTCTACGGCAGTCGCGTAGCCGGCTGCCGGCCGGGCGAGGTAGTGCCGGGCGCGGTCCTTGCCGGCGGCCTTCGCCGCGTAGAGCGCCTCGTCGGCACGCCGGACGAGTTCCGCGGACTTGATCGCGGGATCGCCGGGCAGCCAGGTCGCGGTGCCGATCGACGCGGTGATCCGGCGGTCGGGCAGCTGGCGGAGTCGCAGGCTGCGCACGGCGTCGACCAGCCTGGCCGCGACCTCGGCGGCGACTCCGGCGTCCGCCTCGGGCAGCACGATCGCGAACTCCTCGCCCCCGAACCGGCCGAGCAGGTCGATGTCGGGCCGGCTGTGCGCGCCGAGCGCCCGACCCACCGCACAGAGGACATCGTCGCCGACCAGGTGTCCGTAGGTGTCGTTCAGCCTCTTGAAGTCGTCCAGGTCGACCATCGCCATGGAGATGGGCAGCCCTGCCCGGGTGCATCGACGCCACTGGGCACGCAGCGTCTGGTCGAACGCGCGGCGGTTGGCCACGCCGGTGAGCGGGTCGCTCATCAGCAGCACAAGCATCTGTTCCTGCATCGCCTTCTCCGCCGACATGTCGACGACCAGGCCGATGGCCCGCGTGCCGCGGCCGCGGCGGTCCCGCTCGACGACCTTGCCGCGCAGCCGGACGAAGCGGGTCGACTGCTCGGCGCCGATGGCGAACTCGATGTCGAGCCCGTCGGCCCCCGTTGGCAGCAGGCTGAACGCCGCGTGCAGTGTCCCCTGCTCGTCCGGGCGGGCCAGTGCGGTCAGCGCCAGGACCGTGCCGGGGACGTCGTCGGGGTCGACGCCCAGCAGCTCGGCGGCCTCCTCTTCCCAGTGCAGGGTGCCGGTGCGCACGTCCAGGTCCCACATCGCCGCCAGCGCGGTGCCGATCGCCAGGTGAAGTCGGGTCCGCAGGTCCGTGCCGGCCGCGACCGCGGTGTGGAAGGCGGTGACGTCCCGCGCCGCGGCCCACCACAGGTCGGTCCCGGCAGCGGTGCGGGCCACCCACTCCAGGTGCACGACCGACCCGTCGCCGGCCAGGAACCGGTTCTCGACCAGTACCTCGTCGGTGCCGGACTCCAGGGCGGACAGGCCGGCGACGACCCGGGTGATGTCCTCCGGGTGCACGAACTCCAGCAGGGAACGGCCTTCGGCCGCGTGCGCGTCGAGTCCGAGCATCCGCTCGAACCTGCCGTTCACCTCGCGGATGATCCCGTCGTGCCCGGCCACCGAGAACAGCTCGATGTCGGTCCGGAAGCCCGGCAGCGAGCCCGGACCGGCGCCTCCCGCGACGGGCGGGTCGCTCATGCGGCCGCGTTCTTCGCGTAGAGGCTGAGCAGTGTCTGGGCGACACCGGCGTTGGTGACCAGGTCGGGGTTGACCAGCGGGTAGATCGTCGCCGGCACGAAGCCGGGCACGCTGTCGGCCAGCTCCTCGTCGTCCACGTGGTCGAAGCCCATCGTCCACTGGGGGAACAGCGCACCGATGACCTCGGCGTCCAGCAGCAGCCGCAGTTCGCAGTGCCGCGGGTCGGCCAGGATGCGCTCGTAGGTGGTGTGCAGTGCTCCGGGTTCGCCCTCGAGCACCTGCAGGAAGCTCTGGTTGGTGTAGAGTAGCATCCCGCTCAGTCCGGCGGCCTCGTTGTTGCGGCGCGCGACGCGCAGCAGCTCCACCAGTTCGTCGGGACTGACGTCCCAGGTCGCCCTGCTGCAGTAGATGATCCGGTTCATCGACACAGTTCGCTCCGATCTCGGTCCGGTCACTTCTCGATCGTGTTCTGGAAGGGATTGGCGCCGCCGATGCTCGGGTCGGCGTTCCACTTCTGTGCCGAGCCACCGGTGCAGGACGCGACCGCGATCCACGACCAGGGGTCGGTGATCGACGCCGGCGGGTCGGCGACCGACAGGCACCGGGTCGCACCGGTGCTGGAGTCGACGAAGGTGTAGCGCTGGGAGTACGGCAGCGACGCCGATCCGCCGGGCGACCGCCACACCAACTGGGCGGCGGTGGCGCCGACGGATGCCGGCTTCGTGCAGGCGGTGATCCGCACGTAGCCCCCTTCGGTCCGCGGGCTGGAAAGGCAGTACCTGACGCCGCCGGTCGTAGTGGACAGCCACCCGGATGTCGGATCGAAGGTGAACTTCTGGTTCCAGGTGACCGCGCTGGCGAGCGGGTTCTGCTTGCACGGGTAGGCGATCAGGTGGTCGGCGGCGACGTTCTGGCCGGTGACGTCGAGGCAGCGGCCGAACTGCTCGAAGTTCACCAGCTGCGGTGCGGCAGCCGCACCGTTGCCGACATTCGGCGAGGGCAACCAGGCCTGCATCGGGCTGGTGGTGCCGCGGCCGTCGACGTTGCAGCCGGCCAGCGTGACGGGCCGTCCCGAGGTCTGGTCCGCGACGGTCAGACACAGGTTGGCCAGTACGCCGTTCGTCCGGGTCGCGGCGAGCGCCGCCTCGAACTGCCCGTTGTCGTTGAAGCTCCACAGCTGGCTGAACGGGGGGGCGCTGCCCAGAGCGGTGCACGCGGACAACGTGACCGGATTGCCTGACACCGGAGCACCGGTGCTGGTGTCGGTGTCCAGGCACAGCCCGTTCGGGTAGGACGACGGGGTGGCGGACGGGGCGAGCTGCAGGGTGAGGTCCGCCCGGTAGGCGAACACCTGCTGACGGGCCGGCGGGAGCGAGGAGCTGCACACCTTCAACGTCAGCGGCGTTCCGCGCGTCGGCGCCGGACCGGCGTCCAGACACATGCTCGAGCTCGTGCCACCGGCCGGTGGGTAGATGCGGACCTGCCCGCCGGCGACGTTCCGGTTCGTGGTCCGGAAGACGTAGGTGGTGCCCAGCGTCCGGCCCGTGGACCGGCCGCCGGCGCCTGGCGTCCCGTCGACACCGGTGGAGCTGATCAGGGCATAGCCGGGAACGAACGTGCCCGATCCCGTGCCGGTCGCGGTCGTCGGGTCGTACGTGCCGCCGTTGGGGATGCAGATCATCGGCGGGGTGCCCGGGTTCGCCACCGGGTCGGCGACGTAGTAGGTCACCGTCGCCCGGTAGGTGGCGGTACTGCCCGAGTTCGGTGTGCCGACCGCTCCGGTGACCGGGTTGTCCGCGGGCGCGCACGGGATCAGTCGCGTGTCGCCGCTGCCGGACACATTCGCCGCCCGGATCCTGCCGACGACGACGTCGAGGCCGGTCTGGGCCGCGGCCAGCGACTGCTCCCGACTGGCGACGAAGACGGTCGAGCGGTCCTGCGTGATCAGGATGGGCACGATCACGGCGGTCATCGCCAGCCCGACCATCATGACGAGCATCACCAACGGCAGCGATCCTCGGTCGTCCCGCCGCGCCCGTGCCCGGCAGCGCAGCACCGCCGCCCGGAGAGCGGTTGTCCCGCGCGGGCTCACGGGCGCCGACCCGGGCACACGGTCGTGGGTGCGGTGCTGCTGGCGCGGGCGAGCGCAGCGGCGTCGGGACTGTTCAGCGCGGTGAAGGTGACCGCCGACCGGGAGGTGACGGCCGGGTTCCCGGTGGTCGCCACGAGCTGGACCGTGAGCCGCTCGAATGCGACCCCGCCGTCGCGGTAGGTCAGGACGAACGGAACGACGCCGGTCGACGAGGGGAGGGCGCTGCCGTTGGTGACGGAGCTGGCCAGCGGCACCCACGCTGTCGGGGTGGTCGACCCGGTGTCGGTGAGCTGCCAGGTGCGGGTCTGCAGCTGCCGGGCGGCGGCATCAACCCGCAGCTGGGTGCACACCTGCTTGCCGGTCGCGGTGGTTAGGTACTCCACGTACCAGGCACCAGCCGGTCCGGTGGTGCCCGGAGCACTGATCGCCGCGGCGTACCGGATCGTGGAGTCCAGCCGTTGGAAGGCGGTGTTGAGCTGACCGGCGCTGGTCGTCAATGCCTGCGCGCGGTTCTGCGTGCGGGTCAGCGTGACGATCGCTGCGGTGAAGGTCGCCAGGAAGACGCTCATGATCGACATGCCGACGACGACCTCGAGCAGTGTCGAGCCCTCCTCGCGCCTGTCCACTGCCGTCTCCCGATTCTGCGACGTCCGTCCGCGGCCGCGGTGTTCATCAGGGGGACCATCGGCACGGACGGCCGCCGAGCTGAGCGGTTCTGTCGGGATCAGCGATCCGCGTTGTAGTGCGCGGCGACCCGGGTGGCACTCAGCGCGGTCGGGTAGACGGCGACCTCGTCCAGCAACCCGGTGAAGTGGGTGCGGGTCGGCGCACCCGGCCAGCCGCTGAGGTTGTCGTAGCCGACCCGCCACCACCCGGTGTTGGATTCTGCGGTCGTCGTCGTGGCGTTGGCGGCGACCTTGACGCCGTCGACGTAGAGGACCATCCCGGCACCGGACAGGGTGGCCACAACGTGGTGGTACTTCCCGTCCAGGTACGTTCCGGGGCTGGCCGCGATCCGGTAACCCGAGACATAGAGCCCGAAAACCACCTGGCCGGAGTTGGTCAGGTAGACCTGCCGGTCGTACTGGCTACTGGTTCCCGACTGTGAGTTGCCGAAGCCGATCAACTTGCCACCGCCGACAGTCGTGGCGAACCAGGCCTCCACGGAGAAGGTGCTCGGGGCCGGTACCGCGGCTGCGGTGCTGGTCGTCACCTCGGTGGTGCTGCCGTTGAACATGACCGCGGTGTCGGGAGAGCAGTTCAGCGCGCCGGGCCGGCCGAGGACGGGACTGCCCACGTAGCTGCCGTTGCGTCTCGCGGACCCGGCGTCGACCGCCGTCGTCCCCGAGGGCTCCCCCAGCCGGTACCAGAGGCTCGGATTGTCGAGGGTCACCGCGTTGGCGTAGGCAGCCTGGGCCGCCGCGGAGCAGCGCGGGTCGACGGTCCAGGTGAAGGTCGGCGGTGCGGTGCGGCCGCCGCTGTCAGTGACGGTGAGGCGGACGGTGGCGCTCCCGGCCGTGGTGGGTGTTCCGGTGACGGTGCCGGTCGGGGAGAGGGCCAGTCCGGCGGGCAGGGTGCGGGACGGGTCGGTCCAGGTGTAGCCGCCGGAGCCGCCGGTGGCGGTGAGGGTGAGCGCGGTGATGGCAGTGCCGACCGTCGAGGTCTGGTTGCCGGGGGCCTGGGCGGTCACCGGGGTCAGGACGGTCCAGGTGAAGGTCACGGTCGCGGTGCGGCCGCCGCTGTCGGTGACGGTGAGCCGGACGGCGGCGGTTCCGGCGGCGGTGGGGGTACCGGACACGATGCCGGCCGGGCTGATGCCCAGTCCGGGTGGGAGGGTCGCGCCCGGGTCGGTCCAGGTGTAGCCGCCGGAGCCGCCGGAGGCGGTCAGCGTCAGTGCGGTGATCGCGGTCCCGACTGTCGAGGTCTGGTTGCCGGGGGCCTGGGCGGTCACCGGGGTCAGGACGGTCCAGGTGAAGGTCACGGTCGCGGTGCGGCCGCCGCTGTCGGTGACGGTGAGTCGGACGGCGGCGGTGCCGGCGGCGGTGGGTGTACCGGACACGACGCCGGCCGGGCTGATGCCCAGTCCGGGCGGGAGGGTCGCGCTGGGGTCGGCCCAGGTGTACGTGCTGGAGCCGCCGGTGGCGGTCAGTGTCAGCGCAGCGATCGCGGTGCCGGCCGTCGAGGTCTGGTTGCCGGGAGCCTGCGCCGTCACCGGGGCGAGGACCGTCCACGTCAGGGAGACCTTCACGGTGCTGCCGGCCTTGGCGTCGGTGACGAGCAGCTCGACGGGTTTGGCGGTGACCGCGGCGGAGGGTGTGCCCGACACGACGCCCGCGGGGCTGATCCCCAGTCCCGGCGGGAGGGACGTGGTCGGGTCGGTCCAGACGTAGCCGCCCGAGCCGCCGGTGGCGGTCAGGGTGAGCGCGGTGATCGCGGTGCCGACCGTCGAGTTCTGGTTCGCCCCGGTCGCGGCCAGCGGCGGGTAGTCGGTCGTCCAGGTGAACGCCAGCGTCGCCGATCGGCCGCCGGCGTCGGTGACGGTGAGCCGGACGGCGGCGGTCCCGGGCCCGGTGGGTGTCCCGGTGACGGTGCCGGTCGAGGAGAGCACCAGTCCGGCCGGCAGCGTCTTGCCCGGGTCGGTCCAGGTGAACGGTGCTCCGGTGCCGCCGGTTGCGGCCAGGGTCAGCGCGCCGATCGCCGTGCCGACGACGCTCGTCTGGTTGGCGAGGGTTTGGGCCGCCACCGGGGGGACCACTGTCCAGGTGAAGCCGCCGGTAGCGGTGCGGAGGAACGCGTCGGTCACGGTCACCTGGACGGGTGCGGCCGGTCCGGGTGACGTCGGCCGTCCGGTGACGAGGCCGGTGGTGCTGATGGCCAGCCCGGCGGGCAGACCGGTTGCCTGCCAGGTGGCGGGGTCGACGCCGGCGCCGGCGGGCATCGCGAGCTGGAGGCTGACGGTGTCGCCGACGACGGTCGTCTGATTGTTGGGGACAGTGACCGCCGGTGCGGGCGGCGGTGCCTGGTTGAGGGCGAACACCGGGTCCGCGGCGGTGCTGACCAGGGTCGCGGTGGTGTACGTGCAGGTGCCGGCGGGGCAGCGGCCACCCGGCCAGGTGACGGCTACCACCGCGCGCAGCGTCCCGGTGTCACCCGCTCCCGACACCGGCTTCGTGCACTCGCTGCCCGTCCCCCCGCTCGCGAGCGCGCAGAAGCCGAGGTAGGTGGTCGCCGTCATCACCGTGCTGTTGACGGTCGCGGTCGTCGTGACCGGGAGTGCGGCCGGCTGAGGGCGGTGGCGGTCAGGTCGACGGCGGGCGTCATCGCCGTCAGCCACGGCGACACCGCCGCCGGGGCGCCGGCGAACTGGGCCGTGACGTCCGTCAGTCGGCGGCCGACCTCGAGGTCCGCCGGTGTCATGCCGCGGATCAGGTCCAGCTGGGTGGTCGCCAACTGGATGGCGCCCTGGCGCTGGCGCTGGTAGCTCGTCGAGTTCGTGACGGTGATCGCGAAGACGGTCAGCGCGGCCATGATGATCGCCAGCAGCGCCATCGAGATGACGGACTCCAGCAGGACGATGCCGTCCTCGGCGGTCGCCGGGGCCGGTCGTGCGGCGCGCCGGGCCGGAAGCCTGGTGGCCGGGCGTCTGGTGGCCGGGCGTCTGCTGGGCGGCCGTCTGTTTGGCACGGGAGCAGGCTCAGCGGATCGGCTTGGCGGTCAGCTGCCTGGTGAGCTCGGCCGTCGCGGCCGGGGTCTGCGGCGCGACGAAGACCGTCAGCTGGGTCGTCATCTCCGAGGTCCGCTCGATCGAGCCGGCTGAACCGGCGCCCGCCCCGGCTGCCGCGCCACCGGCGCCCGCGGCGCCCGCCGCCGTGCTGCCGGGGCCCAGTCGGGTGGCGGTGACGACCGACGCGCGCGGGCCGGCCCGGACGGCGGTCAGGAAGGCGCGCTGCTGCGCCAGCGAGCCGGTGGTGATCACGGTCACCGGGATCGCGAACAGCTTCCCGGCGGGTCCGCCCGCCGTCGCACCGCCGGCCGCACCCGGGCTGCTACCCGCGCCGGCACCCGCGTTGGCACCCGCGCCGGCGCCCGTGCCGCTGGCCGTTCCGGCACTGGCAGCGCCGGCGGCCGGAGTCGGGTCGGCCGCCGCGACAGCCGGGGCGACGGCCACGCTGGTGACCGTCACCTTCGACTGCGTCGCCTGGCGGCCCAGTTGATCGGTGAAGGTGGACAGCGCGCTGGTGATCGGCACCTGGGCACGGGCGCTGCCGAGCGCGGTGACCAGCGCCGGCAGCTGCGCGCTCAGGGTGCGCAGCGCGCCGACCCTGGCCTGCAACAGGGTGTTCGACGCCTGCTGGTCCGCTGCCTGCGAACGCAGGGCCGCGGCCTGGCTGATCTGCGGTCCGATCAGCACCAGCCAACCGAACGCCACGCCGAGTACCGCGGCCACGACGCCCCCGGCGAGCCAGAGCCGGGCGTCGTCGGTGCGCTTCACCGGGTGCTCCGGCTCGCCTGCGGATCGAACCGGTGGGAGAGCACCCGGTCGGTCACCGATGCCGTGACGGTGAAGGTGAACGCCGAACCCGTGCCCTGGTTGGTCACCGGGACGATGTCGACGAAGCCCCTGGTCCGCTGCAGTGCGGCGACATAGGCCGCGAGATCGGCGAGGCGACTGGAGGTCCCACTCATCGTGACGTTCCCGATGACCGGGTTGCCGGAGGTGTCCAGCGAGCCGTCGGCCCCGGACTGTGGCGCCACGGCCGCTGCCCCCGCCCCGCCGGCTCCGCTCAGCGTCACGCCGAGTTCGCCGAGAGCAGCACTCCGGGGCAGGGCAGTCCGGACGGCGCCCAGCAGCGCGGGGACGTCGACGTCTCCACCGCCGAGACCGGCCAGCTGCGAGCGGATCGCCCGGGTCGAGTCCTGGACCTGGGTGACCTGGGCGTAGCGCTGCTGATCGGCCTGCAGACGCGACGTCTGAGTCTGCTGCTCCGCCAGGACGCCGGCCGCCTGGTGACTGCGCCAGATGCTGCCCGCGAAGACGAGGGCAATCACGGCGAGCAGGGCCAGCAGGGCCAGCAGCAGCGTCCGCCGGAGCCCGTGCAACCGCCGGGACCGCAGCAGCTCCGGCGGCGTCAGGTCGGCGTACATCCCCCAGTCGGGGCGCACAGCCGTGACCGCCGGCGAGTCCAGCGTCGTGGTCACGCGGCCGCTCCCATCGCCAGACCGACGGACACGGCGGTCGCCGTCGCGGGCGCTTCGTGCCGGCCCTCCGGTGACGCGATCCGGCTCAGCACGTTGCGCAGCGGCGACACCAGCGTGCACGGCAGTCCGACGTCCTCGGTCAGCATCTCCGCCAGCCCCGGGAGCTCGGCACCGCCACCGGTCAGGCTGACGCGTTCCAGCGGTGCGTCCGGGTTGGTCGTCGTGAAGTATTGGATCGAGCTGCGGATGTCCGACACCAGCGGCCGGATCGTGGTCGAGAGGATCATCGAGGTCTCGTTCTCCGATTCGTGCACACCGCTCTCCCGTTTGAGGATCTCGGCTTCGGCCGCGCTCGCGCCGGTGCGCTCGACGAGTCGCTCGGTCAGCTGCTCGCCGCCGCGGTTCAGGGCACGGACCACCCGGGGGACACCCAGGTGGTGGATCACGATGTTCGTCATCTGGGCTCCGATGTCGACGACCGCCTCGGCGACGCCGTGGTCGGCCGCCGTCGACCGCAGGGCCGCGAACGAGGCCAGGTCGACCCGGACGATGCGGAGTCCGGCGGCCTCCACGGCGCGAACTGCCGCCAGCACCGGCGCTCGGGGTGCGGCGACCAGCAGCCCGTCGACCAGGTCCCGGTCGTCCGGGGACGGGCCCAGCGGCCGGAAGTCGAGCACCGCCTTGTCCAGTTCGAGAGCGATGACCTCGCGGGCGCGGAACGGCAGCGCCCTGGCCAACTGTTCCGGTGGCAGGTTCGGCATCTGCATCGGGCGCACGACCACCTGGGGGTTGGACACCCCGATGATGACGTGGCGGCAGCCGAAGTCGTGCTCGCGCCACAGCTGGGTCAGCACCCGGGTCAGGGTCGGCGCGTCCTGCAGGACACCGTCGACGACGACCCCGGGCGGCAGCGGTGCCTGACCGAGGTCCTTAACCGTCATCAGACCATCGCTCTCGCCGCGGTCGGGGGCGAGGATGGCCGCCCGGACCGCGGTCGCGCCGATGTCCAGCCCGATGACGTGCCCGTCGGGGTTGACGATGCTCACGGCGTGGTCGGACCGGCGGGACCTGTTCATCGACCCTCTTCCGGGAGCGCTCACGGGGACGGGAGACCTGGTGCACGGGATGCCACGAGCGGTCAGGCCACCCGCACGAGGTCGAGGTAGGACGCGGCGACCGGCTGTGCGGTGAGCAGTGCCACCCAGACACCGGCGACCATGAACGGCCCGAAGGCGATCCGGGCCCGCCGCGTGCGCCGACCGGTGAGCAGCAGTGCGGTCCCGACCAGTCCGCCGAGCAGAAAGGCCGCGAACGCGCCGACGGCCAGCGCCGGCCACGACAGGTAGCCCAGCGCCAGCCCGAGCAGACCGGACAGCTTCACGTCGCCGAAGCCGATCCCGGCCGGAACGGCCAACCAGAGCAGCAGGTAGCACGCAGCGCAGGCGGCACCACCGACCACGGCTCGCCCCAGTGCGGTCCAGTTGCCGTCGACCGCCGAGGCGATCACCAACAGCAGCAGGAACACTGCGTACGACGGCGCCACGATCCGGTCCGGCAGCCGGTGCGTGTCCAGGTCGATCAGCGTCAGCGCCACACCGGCCGAGGCCAGCACCAGGAACGCCGGCACGGCCGCGGTCCGGTCCACCCGGACGAGCTCGGCCGCGGTGACGACGAACAGCACGGCCGTTCCCAGCTCGACCACCGGGTAGCGGATGCGGATCGCCGCCGAGCAGTCGAAGCACCTGCCCCGCAGGGCCAGCCAGCCCAGGACCGGCACGTTGTGCCGCGCCCGGACCGGGTGCCCGCAAGCCGGGCACTGCGATCCCGGCCGGACCAGGGACAGTCCGGCCGGCACCCGGTACGCGACCACATTGAGGAACGACCCGACCGCAAGTCCGAGAGCACCGATCGCGGCGATCAGCACAGGCATGCGGTCACATCCTCACTGCTCGATCGGATGGCGCGACTTGACGTCGGTGTCGCGGATCAGCAGGTCGTGGCGGGGGCCTTAAGTGCCTGAACCGGTCCGCCGTTCGCGCTGTCGTAGCAGTACTTGGTCTGCTGACCGAGACTGTTGCTGCCGACCAGCACATAGCTCGAGTTCCCCGACGCCGACGTGTACGTGACGCTCGTCTTGTCGCTGAGCTTGACCTTCTGGCCGTCGCAGCCCGTCATCGTGCCCGCCCCGTCCATTGCGCTCGGGTAGGACCCGTTGTCGGAGTTGCACTGCTCGAGTGTGGAGATCGCGCTGCGGACGTCGGACTCCGCGGATTTGTCCCTGGCGCCCTTCGTGTAGTTCAGGTAAACCGGGATCGCGATGGCGATCAGGACGCCGATGATGACGACGACGACGAGCAGCTCGACCAGGGTGAAGCCGCCCTCGCGATCGCCGGCGGCGCGCCTGGCGCGGAGCTTGGTGAGCAGTGCCGACATGGATGCCTCCGGAGGCTGAGAAGTGTGACGCCACGCCGGCATGGGCCGCCGGTACCCGTTCGTGGGTACGTCCACCCGGTGGATCGGCCGGCCACGGTGCGACCTGAGGGTTCTGTCAAGCGCCGTGCCCGGCGCCGCCCATCCGCGGTTCAGCCGGTGCGGAACCGGGCTGCCTCGGCCCTGAGCGTGAGGCCGTGCCCTGGGCGGGAGCGGTCCGGTACCAGCGCGCCACCGGCTGTGTCCAGCGTCCCGTCGAAGAGCAGGGATTCCACCCGGACGTGGTCGTGGAAGTACTCCAGGTGCCGCAGGTTGGGCACCGAGGCGGCGACGGAGGCGTGCAGGTTGGGGGCGCAGTGCCCGGAGACCTGCAGGCCGTGGGCGGCGGCGACCGCAGCGGCGCGCTGCCATTCCAGGATCCCGCCGCAGCGGGTGACGTCGATCTGCAGGCAGTCCACCGCGCCGGCCGCGCACATGCGCCGGAAGTAGGTCAGGTCGTAGCCGTACTCCCCGGCGGCCACGTCGCAGCTGACGGCGTCGCGGACCTCGCGCAGTCCGTCGAGGTCGTCGGAGGAGACCGGCTCCTCGAACCAGGTCACGTCCTGGTCGGCCATGGCGAGGGCCTGGCGGATCGCCTGCTTGCGGGTGTACCCGCCGTTGGCGTCGACGTAGAGCTCCGCGTCGGGCCCGGCGACCTCCCGCACCAGGGCGATCCGGTGCAGGTCGCGGTCGGGACGAGTTCCCCAGGACTCCCCGATCTTGATCTTCACGCGGGGGATGCCCCACTCCTGCACCCACTGCCGGACCTGGGCGCGGGTCTGGTCGTCGGTGTAGGTGGTGAATCCGCCGCTGCCGTAAATCGGGACCTCTTCGCGCGCGGCGCCCAGGAGCGCGACCAGGGAGACGTCGAGCAGCCGGGCCTTGAGGTCCCACAGGGCGGTCTCGACGGCGGAGATCGCGCAGGAAACCAGGCCGGGGCGCCCGAGGTTGCGGCAGCGGCGGACCATCGCCTCCAGCGCGGCAGGGGTGTCCAGGGCGTCGCGGCCGATGATGACCGAGGCCAGCGGACCGGCCACCAGGGGGGCGCAGGCCGCCGAGGCGTAGGTCCAGCCGAAGCCGGAGGATCCCGCCGCGTGGACGCGCGCCAGGACCAGGATGGTCGAGGACCACTCGGCGGTGCCGTCGGCCTCGGCGGGGACGTCGGTGGGCACCTCGTACACCTCGACGTCCACCCCGGTGACCGTTGGGGACGGCATGATGTACGAGGTCGCGGTCGGGCTCATGATCGGGCGGTGGCCACGAGGCGGTCGGCGAATCGCGCGGCCAGCGCCATGATCGTCAGCGCCGGGTTCGCCGATCCCTGGGTGGGCAGCACGCTGCCGTCGGTGATGAACAGGTTCGGCACGGCGAAGGTGCGCAGGTCGGCGTCCACGACCCCGGACTGCTCGTCGGTTGCCATCCGGCAGCCGCCGACCAGGTGGGCGAAGCGCTGGATGGTCAGCACCTCACTCGCGCCGGCCGCCCGCAACAGGTCCTCCATGGTCGAGGCGGCCGCCTTGGCCAGCGCTCTGTCGTTGTCGCACTGGCTGTAGGAGAAGTTCGCCACCGGCAGGCCGTGGCGGTCCTTGGTCTCGGCCAGGGTCACGGAGTTGCGGTACTGGGGCAGGAACTCGCACAGCGCCCCGAAGACCGCCCAGTGCACGTAGTCGCGCATGTACTCGCGCAGGACCTCGCCCCAGTGTCCCTGGGCGGTGATGTGCTCGGAGTAGGTGATGGGCATCGGCGAGACCGTCTGCAGGGAGTACCCGCGCCGGTAGGGCTTGGTGGGATCGGACTCGTAGAACTCCTCGCTGGAGACCTCCGGCGGTGGCGCCTTGTACATGCGCACCTCGGCTTCGAAGCGCCCGGCGGTCTGCGGGGCGCCCTGCACCATCAGGTAGTGCCCGACCTGGCCGAAGTCGTTGCACAGTCCGTCGGGGAACCGCTTGGACGCCGAGAGCAGCAGCAGGCGCGGGGTCTCGATGGAGTACCCGGCGATGGCGACCATCCGGGCCCGCTGCACGTGCACCACGCCGTCTCGCAGGTACTCCACCCCGGTCGCGCGCCCGGTGCGCTCGTCGATGCAGACCCGGGTGACCATGCAGCCCGCGCGCACCTCCGCGCCGTGGGCCAGGGCGTCGGGGATGTGGGTGATCAGGGGGGAGGCCTTGGCGTTGACCTTGCAGCCCTGCAGGCAGAAGCCGCGGTAGATGCAGTGCTGACGATTGCCGAAGCGGCCGTTGGGGATCGCCACCGGCCCCACCCGGGCCTGCATGCCCATCGCCGCGGCCCCGCGCAGGAAGGTCTCCCCGTTGCCGCCGACCGGGTGGGCGTGGTGGGGGTAGGTGTGCGGATCGCCCCACGGCCAGGGCTGCCCCGCGACGGGGAGTTCCTGCTCGATGTCCTCGTAGTAGGACTTCAGGTCCTGGTACTCGATGGGCCAGTCCGCGCCTACCCCGTCATCGGTGAGGGTGGAGAAGTCCGAGGGGTGGAAGCGCGGCGTGTACCCCGCGTAGTGGACCATCGACCCGCCCACGCCCCGCCCGGAGTTGTTCGAGCCCAGCGGCACCGGGTCCTGTCCGCTGATCACGCGGGGTTCGGTCCAGTACAGGCGGTGCGATGCCCGCTCGTCGCTGACCCAGTCGGTGTCGGGGTCCCAGAACGGGCCGGCGTCCAACGCGACAACCGTGGCGCCGGTCCGCGCCAGGCGTTGGGTCACCGTCGCACCCCCTGCCCCGCAGCCGACGACGACCAGGTCCACCTCGTCGGCGTCGGCGAAGCGGCGCATGTCCCGGCGCAGCTGATGGTTGGTGCGGTCCTGCCCGTCCGGGATCAGCCACGCCGAGGCGTTGCGTGCCTTGATCGAGGCGTCCGACAGGCGTCTCACGTTGCATCCCCTGACGCCTGGCTCGGATCCTGGCTGGCCTGATCGCCTGCGCCCCGCTGCTGGGCGGTGTCGTGGGCGTGCTGGGTCCGGACGCGCTCGACGCGCTGGCCGAAGGTCACCGGGTCCCCGGGTTCTGCGTCCTGCACCTCCCAGCCCTCCCGCTTGTCGATGCCGATGTTCTTGTACCCGCGGGGGTAGGCCGGCCCACCGAAGCCGATCTCGTTCCACGCCCAGGGGTGGGCGTAGAACTCCGCGCAGGCATAACGGGTCCACAGGTTCCACACCCGGGAGGCGGGCAGGTCGCGCCAGGCGCCGTCGGTCTGCTGCACCGTCGAGATCAGGTCTCCCTGGTCGGCCCAGACCAGCTCGGCGAACCCGACGCCGAAACGATCCCGGGCGTCAGCGTCCAGGCCGGCCAGGGACTGCCGCCACGCCTGGGCGTCGTCGGGCATGCCCTCGTAGGTGTAGCCGTCGGTCTCCCCTGCCGCCAGGCGAGCGTCGATCAGGGGCAGCACCGGCACCTTGGGCTCCTCGTGCTGGTTGAGGATCAGGTCGACCAGGGCGGTGGCCACGCCCTGCTCGGTGGTGGTGAAGAAGGCCAGCTGGTCATTCGGGCTCAGCCGCGCCAGGACCACACCGGCGGTGACGTCGTCCTGGCGCCCCATCTGGCCCAGTACGTCGTAGCCGGGGAAGCGGCCGCGCTCACCGTCCGATCCACCAGGGGTGACCGCGTGCTGGGAAGGTGGTCGGAAAGGCACGCTCAGGGCTCCTCTCGGCGCAGCAGGGACGCCAGCAGGCCCATTCCGCCTACCAGGCTGGCCAGGGCCGGGGCGAACGCCGGGGGCCCCATCTCGACGTTGTAGCGCAGGTTGTGCACCCCACCGGGCTTGCGGACGATCCCGCGCCAGTGCAGGTAGGTGCCCTGCACACCGTTGGCGATCACGACGAGGGAGGCCACCGGCAGGACGGTCTTGGCCGCACGGCGGGAGAACACCGCCGCGATCCCCGCCGGCGCCAAGGTGGGCACGATCACGATCGGCCACCACATCATCTTGTTGCCGAAACTGGCCGAGTCGTGGCTGGTGAAGATCTCCGCTGCGGTGACCACGGCCCCCCCGGCGGTCAGGGCCGCCAGGCTCCGCTCGAAGCGGCCGGTGCGCACATCGTGCAGCGCCCGCTCAAAGAAGGTGCGGTTCCCCAGGACCGGTGACCGGTGCCGGGTCAGCATGGGAATGATCAGCCCCTCGTGCCGGGAAGAAGCGAGACGAGCTTCTCCTTGAAGCCCTCCTCGATGATGCCGAGGCGGTCCTCGTCGCCCTTGTACAACGCCTCGGCGGTGTTGCGGGCCTGCTGCAGCGTCACGTGCGGAGGGATCGGTGGGATGTCCGGGTCGCAGCGGATGTCCAGCAGGGTCGGGCGGTCAGCGGCCAGGGCCGCGTCCCAGGCTGGTCCGACGTCGTCCGGGTCGTCGACGTAGATCGCGTGCAGGCCGATGCTCGCGGCGAAGCCGGCGTAGGAGACGTCGGGCAGCTTCTGGGAGGCGATGAACTTCGGCGAACCCTCCATCGCCCGCTGCTCCCAGGACACCTGGTTCAGGTCGTCGTTGTGGAGTACCGCGACGATGAGACGCGGGTCGGCCCACTGCTGGTAGTACTTCGCGATGGTGATCATCTCGGCGAGGCCGTTCATCTGCATCGCCCCGTCCCCCTCCAGCGCGATCGCCACCCGGTCGGGGTGGGCGAACTTCGCGCCGATCGCGTAGGGGACCGCCGGGCCCATGGTGGCCAGGGTCCCGGACAGCGAGCCGCGGTTGTGCCGACCGAACTTGATGTGGCGGGCGTACCAGTTCGCTGCCGACCCAGAGTCCGAGGCGACGATGGCGTCGGCGGGCAGGCGCTTGGACAGCTCCGAGAAGATCCGCTGGGGGTTGACCGGGTGCGCACCGACCATCGCGCGATGGTCCATGGTCTTCCACCAGCCGGCGACCTCCTTCTCGATGTGCTTGCGCCATGACCGGTCGCTCTTGTGGTGCACCCGGGGCAACAACGCCTGCAGGGCGGAGCTGGCGTCGGCCACGAGGTTGACCTCGTACGGGTATCGCATGCCGATGAAGGACCCGTCGATGTCGATCTGGATCGCGCGGGCCTGGTCCAGCTTGGGCATGAACTGTACGTACGGGAAGTTGCTCCCGACAGTGATCAGGGTGTCGCAGCCCATCATCAGCTCGTAACTGGCGCGGGTGCCCAGCAGGCCGATGGCTCCGGTGACGTAGGGCAGGTCGTCGGGGAGCACGTCCTTGCCCAACAGCGCCTTGGCCACCCCGGCGCCGGTCAGCTCCGCCAGCTGCTCCACCTCGGCCGCGGCGCCGCGGGCGCCCTGGCCGACGAGGATCGCGACCTTCTTCCCGGCGTTGAGGATGTCCGCAGCCTGCTGGACCGCGGTGTCGTCCGGTGCCACGGTCGGCCAGGCGGTCCCCAGGCTGGAGGGGACTTCCTTGAAAGCGTGTGCGGGCGGGACGTACTCCAGCTCCTGCACGTCGGACGGGATGATGATCGCCGTCGGCGCCCGGCGCGCCTCGGCGACGCGCATGGCCCGGTCGATCAGGTTGGGCAGCTGCTGGGGGACGGTGCACATCTGCACGAAGTCGCTGGCGACGTCCTTGAACAGGGAGAGCAGGTCGATCTCCTGCTGGTAGGAGCCGCCCATCGCGCTGCGTTCGGTCTGCCCCACGATCGCCACCACCGGCACGTGATCGGACTTGGCGTCGTACAGGCCGTTGAGCAGGTGGACCGCCCCCGGGCCCGAGGTCGCCATGCACACGGCGACCTTTCCGCTGAACTTCGCGTAGCCGACCGCCTCGAAGGCGGCCATCTCCTCGTGACGGGCCTGGATGAACGGCGGGGAGTCATCGGCGCGCGCGTACGCGGCGAGGATCCCGTTGATCCCGTCACCGGGATATCCGAAGATCTGCTCCACGCCCCACTGCCGCAGGCGCTGCAGGAGGAAGTCCCCCACCGTCGTCGTCGCCATGCTGATCTCCAGTGCTCAGGCACCTGTTCAGGTGCACGCGGCCGGGAAGCGCCGGTCTGGTCGGACCGCGTTCCGCGGATACTCAACAGCATCCCACCATCACTTGCTCCTACGCAAGGGTTGCACCCCGGCAACGACCGACCGTCTATCCGACCGTCCGCCGCAGGACCGAACGCCTCCGCCACTCCCGACGGCGCGCTGGTGGACGCTCCGGGTTCCACGCGCGGCGACCGAGTGCTCAGCTCTCAACGCCCAGGCGGGCCAGCTCTCCCGGGTCGACCTCGCCGGCGGCCTCGGCAAAGACCCGAAAGCCCTCGAGCGCGGAGGAGACCTGACCGGGGTCGACGCGCCCGAGGATCCGCGTGATCTCCGCAGCGCGCCGGGCCGTGACCTCCTCGACCAGCGACCTCCCGGGCCCGGCGAGGTCGACGAGCACCTCACGCCGGGTGGCGGGGTTGTCCAAACGCTGAACCCAGCCGCCCGCGACCAACCGGTCCGCCATCCTGCTCAAGGTCGAGGCATGGATCCCCAGCTCCTCGGCCAGGACGCCACTGCGCAACGGCCCGCGGGCCGCCAACAGCACCAGAACCCGGTACTGCGGCAGGGTCATCTCCTCCAGGGCGACCGCTATCGAGCGCACCGCGACCCCCACCAGAGCCCGGGACGCCGCCAGCGCCTGCTCTGTTGCGTCCTTGACCTGGTCGACCACGGGTTGCCTCCTCGCGCCCGCCTACCCGATGCCACAGCCACTCCAACTGCCCCAGCCACTCCAACACAACTGTTGCACTTATGCACGTTTGGTGTGAGCCTGGGGTCAGCTACTCCGCGCCCGGACGCGGTCCGCGCGCACACCTGCGGAGACGCCGTCAAGCCGTACGGGTTCGAGCGTGGGACGACTGCACGCGGAATCCCGCCCGCAGACCTGTCCGGAGAGGACACCGCCGTGTCGCCTGAGGAGTTCCCCCTCGCACCGAAGGAACCCGCAGGTGCCGAGGACGCCCAGCCCGGCCGCATCGCGACCGTCGCCGGGCGGCCGGATGGCCCGGGCGCGGCGGCCTACTGCTGGTACTGCTACCAGCCCAACCCACACCCGACCGGTGAGTGCACCACCTGCGGACAGCGCATCGAACCGCCAGCGGGAACGACCGTCACGGACATCGAGCTCTGGGCGCTGTCCCACCCGGACGCCGACCGGCGCCGGCAGGCCGTCCACCAGCTCGGCGCCCGGCACGAGCCACGCGCCGCGCGGCCCCTCCACGGCCTTGTCACCAGCGACCACACCGACCCGGAGCTGGCCGTCGCCGCGATGTACGCCCTCGTCGACATCTGCGGGCGGGACGCCTGCATGGCCACGCTGGACCACGTCGCCGCCACGGGACCCGGGCCCGTCCGGGCCGCCGCGTTCCACCTGCTCAGCACCTGACGGGCCACCATGCCCGTGCACCGCACTTCTCCCGAGAGGAACACCACCTTGTCCGTACCCGTAAATCGCTCCACCACAGCGCCGGGGGATCCCCTGGTCGCCGTGGGCGCTCCGCCGTCGGCTCGGGGCGTGGTGGTGGTCACCGGTGGTTCGGCCGGCCTGGGCCGCGAGCTCGTGCGCCACTTGGCGAAGGCCGGGTGGGACGTGGCGGTCCTCGCCCGAAGCCGCGACCAGCTCGCCGGTGCCGTCCGTGACGTCTCCGCCGCCGGACGGCGAGGCCTGGGCGTCGAGTGCGACGTCGGCGAGCATGCGCAGGTCGAGGCCGCCGCAGACCGGGTCGAGGCCGAGCTGGGGCCCATCGAGGTCTGGGTCAACGACGCGATGGCCAGCGTCTTCGCCCCGTTCTGGGACACCGCCCCGGAGGACTTCGAGCACGCGACCCGCACGACGTACCTGGGGTTCGTCAACGGCACCCGCGCCGCCCTGGCGCGGATGCGACCGCGTGACCGCGGCATCCTGGTGCAGATCGGCTCGGCCCTGGCCTTCCGCGGCATCCCCCTGCAGGCGGCGTACTGCGGCGCCAAGCACGCGATGGTCGGCTTCACCGAGAGCGTCATCACCGAGCTGCTCCACGAGCACAGCAAGGTCAAGGTCGCGATGGTCCACATGCCGGGGATGAACACCACCCAGTTCGGCTGGGTGCGCACCACCCTGCCCAAGCACCCCCAGCCCGTCCCGCCGATCTACTCCCCCGACGCCTGCGCCGCCGTCGTGGTCTCGGTCGTCGACCATCCGCGGCGCACCACCTGGGTGGGGGAGTCCACCGTCGGCACGGTCGTGGGCAACCGGCTGGTGGCGCCGCTGCTGGACCGGTACCTGGCCCGCACCGGCTTCTCCGGCCAGCAGACCGACCAGGACCGCGACACCATGGCCGGGGACAACCTGTATGCCCCGGTGCCCGGCGACCACGGCTCCCACGGGGAGTTCGACGGCCGGTCCTGGTCGTCGAGCCCGGAGATCTGGATGCTGCTGCACCGGCGCGCCCTGACGGCTGCGGCCCTGACGGCTGCCGCCCTGACGGTTGCCGCCAGGAGCGGTGCAGCCGCCGTGGGTGCTGCCGCGCTGCTGCGCAAGGTGCGGTCATGACTCCGGTGGGCAGGCCGCTGGACATCGCACGCGCGGTGTGGGGACTGGCCGCCGTGTGCGCGCCGGCCACCCTGGTTCGCCTGGTCGCCGGCGCTCCCGCGGACCACCGCGCGGTCGTCGTCACCCGGATCCTCGGGGCCCGCCACCTGGTGCAGGCCGCCGGGTCGGGTCTGGCTCCCGGGTCCGCCGTCCTGGCGGTCGGCACCTGGGTGGACGGCCTCCACTGCCTCACCGCCCTGGGGCTGGCGCTGGTGGACCGCCGCCGGGCCCGGGCGGCGCTGGTCGACGCCGCCATCGCCGCCTCGTTCGGCCTTGCCTCTCGCCGCGACGCCCGGCGGGCCGGGTCGGGGGAGGCACGCGGGGGCACGCCGTCGTCCTGGACCGAGCGCACCGCGCGCAAGGTGCTGCCGCTGCTGCCCGGCGCCCCACGGTGAGCCCCGCCCCGCAGCGGGCGCACGAGCAGGTGCCACCCCCGCACGTGCTGCGCGAGTACGCCCTGATCGCCGACGGGGAGAGGGGTGCGCTGATCGGTCCCCGCGGTGAGGTCGCCTGGCTGTGCGCGCCCCACTGGGACAGCCCCGCGGTCCTCTCCTCCCTGCTGGGCGGCCGCAGCCACTACCAGGTCGCCCCGCTGGGCCGATACGTGTGGGGTGGGTCCTACGAGCCCGGCAGCCTCGTCTGGCGCAACCGGTGGGTGCTGGACGACGGCACCGTGGTCGAGTGCGCCGACGCCCTGGCCCTGCCCGCCGAGCCGGGGCGCCTGGTGCTGCTTCGCCGGGTGCAGGTGCTCTCCGGGCGTGCCCGGGTCCGCGCCGCCCTCGACCTGCGAGCCGGCTTCGACCAGCACCCCCTGGAGCACCTGACCCGCACGGGCGGCCACGGGGGCGACGGCGCCTGGATCGCGTCTACCGCGGACCTGGCCGTGCGCTGGCGCGGCGGCGAGCGCGCTCGGGCCCACTCCCGGGACGGCAGTGCTGTCCTGGAGCTTGTCCTGGACCTGGAGGCGGGGCAGGCCCATGACCTCGTCCTGGAGGTCGCGTCCTCGGCTGCGCCCAGCCCCCTGTCTGCTGCGGCAGCTGATCCCGTGCCCCCGGACGTGCTGTGGGAGGGCACCCGGGCCGCCTGGGCCTCGCGGGTGCCGGCAATGCCGCAGGCGTGGTCACCGCCCCAGGCCCGGCACAGCCTCGCGGTCCTGCACGGGTTGACTTCCAGCACGGGTGCGATGGTGGCCGCCGCAACGACGTCCCTGCCCGAGCGGGCCGAGCAGCACAACAGCTACGACTACCGCTACGCGTGGGTGCGCGACCAGTGCTACGCCGGCACCGCCGCCTACGCCGCGGGCAGCCCCGAACTCGCCGACGCCGCGGTCGACTTCGTCACCGGGCGGCTGCTCACCGACGGCCCCGGCCTGGCCCCGGCCTACACCACCGGCGGGGACCCGGTCCCCGAGCCGGCCGACGTGCCCCTGCCCGGCTACCCCGGCGGTGTCGCGGCCACCGGCAACCACGTGCGCACCCAGTTCCAGCTCGACGGCTTCGGGGAGGCCCTGCAGCTGCTGGCCACCGCCCGCACCCACGACCGCTTGGACGAGGCCGGGCACGAGGCCGCCCGCATCGCCGTCAGCGCCATCGCCGGACGCTGGGAGGAGCCCGACGCCGGGGTGTGGGAGCTGGACGACCGGTGGTGGACCCACAGCCGCTTCGCGGCCGTCTCCGGCCTGCGGGCCTGGGCAGCAGCCTCTGGACCATCTCCGGAGCGGCCAGCCCCCGCGCGGGTCCTGGGACGTGCCGGGGAGGACGCCCTCGCCCTCGCCGACGCGGTGATGGCCGAGGTCGCGGCCCGGTGCACCCATCCCAGCGGGCGCTGGCAACGGGCCCCCGACGACGAGCGCGTCGACGCCGCACTACTGCTGGGGGCACTGCGAGGGGCCGTGCCGACAGCGGACCCCCGCTCAGCGGCCACGCTGGCTGCGGTGCAGTCCGAGCTCGACCAGAACGGGTACGTCTTCCGCTTCCGCCACGATGCGCGGCCCCTGGATCAGGCCGAGGGCGCATTCCTGCTCTGCTCGTACTGGACCGCGCTGGTCGAAGCGCGCGCCGGACAGTCCCTGCGCGCGGTCTCCCGCCTGGAGAAGGCTCTCGCCGCGTGCGGCCCCCCGGAGCTGTACAGCGAGGAGTACGACCCCGTCCAGCACCAGATGCGCGGCAACCTTCCCCAGGCTTTCGTCCACGCCCTCGCCCTGGAGGCCTGCGTGCGCATGCCCCGCCTACTGCAGCGGGGAGCCGACGAAGCCGGATCCTGGTTGACGTAGCTGGCTCCCCAGCGGTGCACCGGCGTCAGGTGTTCTGGATGTTCTGGTAGATCGAGAACATCGGCAGGTACAGGCAGATCACCATCGTGCCGATCACCAGGCCCATGACGACGACCATCAGCGGCTCCAGGGCCGACGTCAGCGCCTCGGTGGCGGTCTCCACCTCGCGCTCGTAGTAGTCGGCGGTCTTGTCGAGCATCTCCGACATCTGGCCGGTCTCCTCACCGACCTCCAGCATCTGGGTGACCATCGTCGGGAACAACGGGTGCCGGCTCAGCGGCCCGGACATCCGCTGGCCGTCGCGGACCGCGGCACGGACGTCCTTCATCGCCTCGCCGACCACCGCGTTACCCGACGTTCCGCCGACGATCTCCAACGACTGCAGCAGTGGGACGCCGACGGAGATCAGGGTGCCCAGGTTGCGCGCCCAACGGCTGATGGCGAGCTTGCCGGCCAGTGCCCCGACGACGGGCAGCCGCAGGACGATCCGGTCCTTGCGCAGGCGGAACTCGGGGCTGCGCTGGACGCCGCGACGGTAGGCGTGCAGCGCAGCGAGCGCCGCCACCAGCAGCAGTGGACCGAGCCAGGCCATGTTGTGCGAGACGTTGACGATGATCTGCGTCGGCAACGGCAGTTTTCCGCCCAGGTTGGCGAACATCCGCTCGAAGATCGGCACGATGAAGATCACCACCCCGACGCCCATGGTGAGGGAGAAGATCAGCACGATCACCGGGTAGGTCAGCGCCGCCTTGATTGTCGCCCGCAACTGCACGTCGGACTCGTACATCGTTGCCAACCGGGCCAGCGACTGGTCGAGGAACCCTCCGGTCTCCCCGGCACGGACCATGTCGACCATGAGCGAGGGGAAGGTCGCCGGATGCTGCGCCAACGCAGACGAGAGCGTCGCTCCGCCCTGGATGGCGACGCGGACGGCTCGGATCGCCTCGCGCAGCTTCGGCTTGACCGTCTGGTCCTCCAGGATCGCCAACGAGCGCAGCAGGGTCAGCCCGGACGCGCTCATCGACGCGAACTGGCGCGTGAAGACCGCGAGGTCCTTCGGTGTGGTCCGCCCACCGCGGCCGGGGAGCTTGAGATCGCGGCTGAGCCCGCGGCCGGTCGGGGCGACCGACATCGGGATGAGCTGCTGATTCTGCAGCGACTGCGCGACCTTGTCGGCGGAGTCGCTCTCGGTCTTGCCCCGTACCACCGCGCCGGCGGCGTCGAGGGCCTCCCAGGCGAACGTCGTGGCCGTCATCTACAGCATCGCCAGCCGGCGAAACTCGTTCGGGTCGTGTGCCAGCTCCAGCGCGGCGTTCATGCTGATCAGGCCGTCCCGGAACCGCTCGACCAGGTGCTGGTTGAAACTGATCATCCCCAGGTCACCCGAGGACTGCAGGAACGACGGGATCTGGTGCGGGCGTCCCTCGCGGATCAGGTTGCGGATCGCCGACGTCGCGAACATCACCTCGCACACCACCACCCGGCCGTTGCCGTCGAGCCGCGGGACCAGCGCCTGGGTCACCACCCCCTCCAGGCAGCCGGCGATCTGGGCGCGGATCTGGTTCTGCTGGTCCGCCGGGTAGATGTCGATCAGCCGTTCCACGGTCTGCGCGGCGGACTGGGTGTGCAGGGTCGCGAACACCAGGTGGCCGGTCTCCGCGGCGGTGACCGCGACCGAGGTGGTCTCCAGGTCCCGTAGTTCGCCGACCAGGATGACGTCGGGGTCCTGGCGCAGGACGTGCCGCAGGGCGGTGCCGAAGCTCGCGGTGTCCGAGCCGACCTCGCGCTGGTTGACCAGGCACCGGCCGTGGGAGTGCAGGAACTCGATCGGGTCCTCGATGGTGACGATGTGCCCGGACCGCGTCTTGTTGACCCGGTCGATCACGCTGGCCAGGGTCGTGGACTTGCCCGAGCCGGTGGGGCCGGTGACCAGGACCAGTCCCCGCTGCAGCCGGGTGAACCGCTCGACGGGCTCCGGGACCCCCAGCTCGTCCAGCGGCGGTATCCGGTTGGGAATCGATCGGAACACCGCTCCGACGGCACCCCGCTGCCGGTACACGTTCACCCGGAACCGGCTGACACCGGCGAGGGTGTAGGCGGTGTCGAGTTCCTGGATCCGTTCGAACGCGTCCCACTGCGCGGTGGTGAGCATCGACCGGATGAGCAGCTCGGTGTCCTCAGGCCTCAGCCGTCGCTCGTCCGGCAACTTGCCGAGAGCACCGTTCACTCGGACGGCGGGTGAACTCCCGGCGGTCAGGTGCAGGTCGGATCCGCCGTCGGCCACCATGGTGGTGAGCAGAGTGTCGAGCTGTTCTCGCGCGTCCTGCACGCTGGTGAAGTCGCCGTCGGTCGTCAGCAGGGACATGGAGCTCCGCTCGCGGATCGGGTGGTGGGACAGGGGATCGGCACGCGGTCAGACCGTGATCCGGACGATTTCCTGCACCGTGGTCATGCCGTCGGCGACCTTGCGCAGGCCGTCGTCCCGCAGCCGGGTCATGCCCTCGGCGACGGCGGTCTTGGTCAGCTCGGCCGCCGGGGCGTGTCCGACCGCCAGGCGGCCGATCTCCTCGGTCACCGGCATCACCTCGATGACCGCCAGCCGGCCGCGGAACCCGGTGCCCGCACACGACGGACAGCCGATCCCGCGCCACAGGGTGTCCGGTCGACCCAGGGTCGCCATCGGCCAACCGACCACCGCCAGCTCGTCCTCCGTCGGTTCGTAAGGCTGCTTGCACCACTCACACAGCCGGCGGGCCAGTCGCTGGGCCAGCACGCAGTCCAGCGCGGACCCGACGAGGAACGGCTCGATGCCCATCTCGATCAGCCGCGGCAGCGCGCTCGGTGCGTCGTTGGTGTGCAGCGTGGACAGCACGAGGTGGCCGGTCAGGGCCGCCTCGATCGCGAGCTGGGCGGTCGTCGTGTCGCGGATCTCGCCGACCAGCACCACGTCGGGGTCGTTGCGCAGGATCGCCGGCAGCACCGCGGCGAATGTCAGCCCGGCCTTGGGGTTGACCTGGACCTGGTTCACCCCGGCGATCCGGTACTCGACAGGGTCCTCGACGGTGATGACGTTGACCTCGGGCCGGGCGATCTCGGTCAGCGTGGCGTAGAGGGTGGTCGATTTGCCCGACCCGGTCGGCCCGGTCACCAGGATCATCCCGTGCGGCTTGCGGAATCCGGCGGAGTAGCGGTCGTAGTTGGTCGAGGTGAACCCGAGCTTGCGCAGGTCCAAGGCGATGCCGCCGGTGTCGAGCACCCGGAGGACCACCTTCTCGCCCCACACCGTGGGCAGCGTCGCCGAGCGCAGGTCGACGTTGCGCGTGCCGAGCTGTTTGGTGATCCGACCGTTCTGCGGCACCCGTCGCTCGGTGATGTCCAGCCCGGACAGGATCTTCAGCCGGGACACAAGGGCGGCCTGGATACCGAGCGGGACGGCGTCGACCTCGTGCAGCACCCCGTCGATCCGCAGCCGGACGCGCATCTCGGCCTCGGTAGGTTCCAGGTGGATGTCCGAGGCCCGGTCGTTGATCGCCCGTTCCAGCAGCGCGTCGACCCACCGGACGACCGGTGCATCCTCGTTGACCTCGATCATCCCGGTGGTGGAAGCAGGAGTCTCACCGGCGACCATCATCGCCGCGGCCTCGCTGAGGTCGTTGCTCTGCCGGGCGTGCCGCGACATCAGCTGGTTGAAGTCGTCGGCGGTGACGACCAGCGGCCGGACCGTCAGTCCGGTGGAGCTGCGGATGTCGTCGAGCGCGACGACGTCGCCCGGGTCGGTGACCGCGACCGAGACGGTGGACTCGGAGATCGACACCGGCAGCATCCGGTGGCGACGGGCGAGCGCGAGTGGGACCCGGGCCATCGCGGCCGGATCGACCGGGTACCCGCTCAGCTGGACCGCCTCGACGCCGTAGGCGTCCGCCGTGGCCGAGGCGAGCTCGAACTGGGTGACGACCTGGTCCTCGACGAGGACCTCCCGCAAGGCCCGACCGGAGATCTCGGCCGTGCGGACTGCCGCGTCGACCTTGGCGTCAGGCAGTCCGCGAGCGCGCAGGGCACGCAAGATCGGCCGCAGGGTCCCGTCCATGAGATGTCTGTCGGCGGGCCCGGGCCGGACCTGAGCGACCTGAGCGACCCGGCGGTGCCTCGTCAGGCGAGAAAGGTCGACAGCGAAGCCGGGACCGGCGCCGGCTCGCAGCCGTCCGCGGTGGTCGGCGGCGGGAGCGTCGGCGCGTCGGCCGGGGCTTCGTCCGCCGGCCGTGCGTCGGTCAGGGGTCGGTCGTCGGGGGGGACGGGCTCGCCGGGAGGACGGCTGAGTCGGATGGGCACGCGGGTCAGCCCCCGGACGGCGTGGTGGCGGACAGACCGGCCTGGACGACTTCGTGCGTGGCCGCTCGGAGCGCGGCCCGCTGGTCCAGCAGGATCGTGCGCCACGGATCGCCTGCACCGTCGGCGAGCTCGACGAGGGACCGGGCCGCGGCGAGCCCGAGCCGGGCGGCGACGGCGTCGGACTCGGCCGCCCGGAGGACCTCGGTGCGCCGGAGCAGGTGTCCTGTCGCCCGCAGCCGCTCCCGGGCCAGGAGATCGAACCGACGGCGACCGGTGCTGCGGACCCACCGTTCGGTCTCGATCGCGAACAGCAGCTCGTCGAGCAGGTCACGCTCGGTCCAGAGGATGCTGTTCAGCCGCTCCACCGTGTCCCCGATCGCTCCGGTCCCGGGTTCCCGGGCTCCGCTGCCCTCGTCGATCGGCACGAACCGGGGCGAGCTGAGACGTCCGGCCGGATGGGACGGGGCGACTGGCCACCGAATCGCTATGCACAGAGGGCGACCTAACAACTCCGGAGAGTAGTGAAACGGACGACAGTTCCTCCATGAGCGCTCTCGGAGAACCGACCCCGATCGCGAGGTACCGCCCTGCTGCCGACGGGTCCGCCGACGGACCCGTGTCGCCGGGCGTCTGCGCAGCGGCGGCGGCGGCGGCGGCGGAAGAGGCAGCGGCAGAGTCGGCGGCGATGGTCCTGGAAAACTTGCCACTGGTCGCCCACGCGGTCCGCGCGACCGCCCTGCGGGTTCCGGCACACGTGAGCAGAGACGACCTGACGTCGGCCGGGATGCTGGCGCTCGTGCAGGCCGCGCGCGGCTTCGACCCGTCCCGCGGCGTCCCGTTCGCCCCGTTCGCCGCGCGACGGATCGCCGGGGCCCTGCTGGACGAACTGCGCGGGATGGACTGGGCCAGCCGGTCGGTGCGCCGTCGCGCCCGCGAGGTGGACGGTGTCCGCAACCGGCTGGCCGTCGTGCTCGGCCAGACGCCGTCGACGGAGCAGGTGGCCGCCGCGTCCGGCCTGAGCCCGGCCGAGCTCGCGGCCCACGCCGGCGATGTCGCCCGGGCATCCGTGAGCTGCCTGCACGCACTGTCCGGCGAGGCCGTCGACGAGCTGCCCGGTCGACGTCCGGTCGAGCCGGATGCCGTGCTGCTGCACCGGGAGCAGCTGGCCTACCTCGCCGATGCGGTCCGGGTGCTGCCGCAGCGGCTGCGGGTCGTGGTCGACGGGTGGTTCTTCCACGACCGGCCGATGGCCTCGATCGCCACCGAGCTCGGGGTGACCGAGTCCCGGGTGTCGCAGATGCGCGCCGAGGCGCTCGTCCTGCTGCGGGCGGCCCTCGACGTCGTCCTGTACTCGGACGACTCGGGCGACTCGGTAGACACCGCCGACTCCGCCGTCGCGCGGAAATCCGTCCAGAGCACTGGGCCCGCCGCCCAGGAAGTCCCCCGGCCGGTGCGGGGGGTAGGTCGTCGTCGCCGCGCGGACTACGTGGCCCGGGTCTGCGCCGTCCGCACGGTCGCGCAGCGGCTCGACTACGTCGGCGACACCGAGCTGAGCCTGTCAGCCTGATGTGGGCGAGAGCAGCCAAGCCTCGGTCGCGTCGGGCCCGGCGCTGGCGTGGTCTGGACGGTCGGGCACCGGCTGTTCGGCGGGGGCCGGGCAGGCAATGACGCGTGTACAGAGCCTCGAAGTCACTGCCGTCACCCACAGCCCCACCATGTCCGGCACAGACCCTGGTGTTACCGGTGAGTGCTCGAGGACGACCTGGAGGAGGCCCGCTGGCGAGTGCTGGCCGCGGCGCGGGCGTCCGGGCTCGACCGGCTGAGCGACCGGCGACTGGTTCGGGTCGGATCCTGGTGACAGCGCCCACCCGTCCGCGGAGCTGAGCCGGACAGGAGTTCGACCGGTCCCTGAAGAACCGGCTGACCCGGCTCCGGGGGCATCGGCCGTCCTGACGGCCTGACGCAAGGGTCCCCGGGGTCAGCGGTCGGGTCCTCCGGGCGCATCTGGGGCAACTCGTTTGACAGTGCGACTTTACGCGGTAAGGTCGTTCGAGTCGGCAGCCTGTACCCCGTTCCCGACCTCTTCGATGTCCCTCTCGCCTCGTCGAGCGCATGCTCCACCACATCCAGGGTGTCTGCGGTGTGCCGTTCCGACGACTGGACCAGCGCACCCGTGTCAACGACGCTCGATGTCGGCCAGGGTCTGAACAACGCGTTCAGCACGGTCGTGTCCTTCGCGCCCGAGCTCGTATGATTCCTCGTCATCGTCTTCTACGCGATCATGCTGTTCGTCTTGAGCACCGCGTTCGGGTATTCGGGCCGAATCAGATCAGCACCGACCTGACCGCGATCATTGCGTACCTGCCGCTGGTGTCCATGGCGATCCTGATGGTCGCGGCGTCGGCGGTGATCATCGCGCTGGGTGTCGTCGCGGCACTGGGTCAGCTGCACATCGCGACCAACGTGGTCGACGCGGTGCTGTACGCGGGCCTGGCCGCGGTTGTCGGTATCGCGATCGTGGCGGTCGGCGGCGCCGCGATCACCCCGATGCGGGCCCGCTGGGAGAAAAGCCTGGCCAGTTACGACGCGGGAGATCCGCGGATGGCAAAGGCCTGGCAGAACGCCCCAAGCGCCCGGCAACCGGCCCAGCAGGTCAGGGCCCAGGCCCAGGCCCGCGCCAGCTCCCGGGGTGCGACCCGTCGCTGATCCGCAGCCGGTTGGGCGGCGGCGCCCTCGCCGCATCTCGTGCACGGCCTGCCAGGCCCGGGGGACCCCCCGGTCGGCAGGGAACCCGCGGCGCGGCCGCGAGAGGAGAAACGTCATGGCAGTGAACGTCGGCAACCCCGAAGACCTGCGCGGTGCCTCGGTCGTCGGGTCCGGTGGCGACAAGCTGGGCAAGATCGACGAGATCTACCTGGACAACGAGACGTCCAAACCGGAGTGGGCCGCGGTGAAGACCGGTCTGTTCGGAGGGCACATCTCCCTGGTCCCGATGGCAGCCGCGGACTGGACCGGCAACGAGCTGACCGTCCCGTTCAGCAAGGACATGGTCAAGGGCGCCCCGCATCACGACCCGGGTCGTGAGATCAGCACCGAGGACGAGCGCGAACTGTTCTCGTACTACCGGATCCCCTATGGCGGGGACACGGTCACCGCGACCGGTGGTCCGCAGACGACCCAGTACACCGACACCCAGTACACCGACACCTCACACAGCCGGCACGACCGTGCCGGCGAGTCGGGAATCGTCGGCCGGGACACTTCCGGGCCCACGACGGATGAGGCGATGACCCGCTCGAAGGAGCAGCTGCACATCGGTGTCCAGCAGCGCGAGGCCGGCAAGGCGCGGCTGCGCAAGTTCATCACCACCCACACCGAGACCCGGACGGTCCCGGTCAGCCACGAAGAAGTCGTGGTCGAACGGGAGCCGATCACCGCGGCGAACGTCGGCAACGCCATGTCCGACGGCGACCTCACCGAGGAGGAGCACGAGGTCGTGCTGTACGAGGAGCGACCGGTCTTGGCCAAGGAGACCGTGCCTGTCGAGCGGGTCCGGCTCGACACCCGCACGATCACCGGGCAGCAGACGGTGTCCGCCGAGGTCCGCGAGGAGAACATCGAACTCCTCGACGACAGCGCCACCACCGTCGAGGGTGACCGGCGCCGCTGACCGCTGACCGCTGACGCCAGGCGCCGGCGGCGGCACCGCTGCCGCCGGCGCCCCGGTCACCAGCCCGGAAGCGGATGACCACCAGCCGATCCGGCCGCGCAGCTCCCGGATCGTCCGATGAAGTCGGCTGCCCGGACGCTGGCCGGCCGCCCAGGACCAGATACGTCGGAACCCCAGGATTTCCCTCGGGCCGACAGCAGACCGCGGAGAACCCGCGGAAGGAGCGCCGACCGATGATCGCAACCGCAACCCCGACGAAGCAGGCCAACCGTGGCTGAGGCGACGCCTGGTCCTCGCCGGCCTCGCCGCGTCCGCGACGACCGGGTCGGTGCGGTCGCGATCGACCACCAGCCCCGGCGCCGCCGGTTCGGCTGGCTGTGGCTGCTGCTCGCGCTGATCGTCCTCGGCCTCCTGCTCTCGCTGCTGCTCCGCGGCCGCAGCGACGGAGCTCCGGTCGCCGCCGCGTCCACCTCGGCCTCCCCGACCCCGGCCGCCACCGGCTCGGCAGCCGCAGCCACCGATCCCGCAGCCACCGATCCCGCGGCCGACGCCAGCGGGTCGCCCGCCCTCGGCGCGGCGATCGACGTCCCGACCACCGCACCGGCCGACACCGCACCGGCCGACACCGCAGCACCGACGCCCGCGAGCACAACCGGCGCCGCAGTCCCGGCGCCGAGCTCGGCAACCGGTCCTGCCGGGACGCCGGGAGCGGTTCTCGTCGGCGGCGGCACGGTGCCGGTGCACACGGCCACCGGGGCGGATGCGGCCGCGGGGGCGGCCGGGACCGCACTTTTCGCGAGCGGCTCGGCCGTCCTTGACGCGCCGGGCCGGCAGGTCGTCGCCGCGGCCGCGACCAAGATCCGCGCGACCAAGCCAGGATCGGTGACGGTGAGCGGCTACGCCGACCAGGTCGGCGGCCAGCCCGTCAGCGCAGGACTGTCCCAGCAGCGGGCCGACGCTGTCGCCGCAGCGTTGCGCACCGATCTCGGGGCCGACGCTCCGAAGATCACCACGGCGGCGCGCGGCCAGCAGGACCCGGTCGCGTCCGACGCCACCGCCGCCGGCCGGCAGCTCAACCGCCGCGCCACCATCACCACCGGTCCGGCCGCCGCCGGAACAGGCCCTGCCGGAACAGGCCCCGCCGGAGCGGACTCTGGCGGTGCCGCCGCTGCGGGTGCTGCGTTGATCGGGGGCGGCACCGTGCCGGCCCGGGCCGCCACCGGCGCCACCGCGACAGCGGGCGGCGTCGGGACAGTGCTGTTCGCGACCGGGTCCACCAGCCTGGACAGCGCCAGCATGCAGGTCGTCACCGCCGCTGCCGCACAGATCCGGGCCGGCAAACCGGCCGAGGTCACCGTGACCGGGTACACCGACCGGGTCGGCGGTGCCCCCCGCAACACCGATCTGTCCGGCAAGCGCGCCGACACCGTCGCCGCCGCCCTGCGCACGGCACTCGGCGCCGGCGCCCCGACGATCACCACCGTCGCCGGCGGCGAACGAACTCCCATCGCACCCAACACCACCGCCGACGGCCGTCAGCTCAACCGCCGCGCCACGATCACGACCCGCTAGTCACATGACCGCCGCTCGGCGGCGGGCGGCGCACGGTGCGGGTCGCCGGGAGCGGGTGCGGACCCGCGGCAGTGGCCGGTGCCCCCCGCGACCTCTCAGCGCATGTTGCCGGTGTGCCCCAGGGAGTGCTGGCCGGGCTGCGGCCAGACGAGCAATCCGTGGGGGCCCTTCCCGACCGGGATCGTCGCGATCGTGCGCCCGGACCTGGTGTCGATGACGTAGACCTGGCTGTCGTAACGCCCGGACAGCCACAGTCGCGTGCCATCGACACTGACGCCGCCCATGTCCGGTGAGGCACCGGCTGCCAGCGGCCAGGTCGTGAGCACCCGCTGGGCGGTGGCGTCCAGGACCGAGACCGAGGCGCCGTCCCGGTTGCTCACGAACAGCCGGGTGGCGTCGCGGCTGGGGTAGATGCCGTGCGCACCTGCGCCGGTCGGGACGAAGCGGGTCACCGTGAACGTCTTCGCATCGATGACCCAGACGCCGTTGCGGATCATGTCGGCCACGACGAAGGAGGCTCCGTCCGAAGTCGTCCGGACGTCCTGGGGCATCGCCGACACGCCGGGACTGATCAGGGTCGCGGGGCCGCCCATCCGCTTCGCCTCCTGCGGTGAGGTTGCGCCCGGGGTTCGCACCCGGTTCAGGTCGATGACCTTCGTCACGCGGGACAGGGTGTCCACGGGGATGACGAGCAACTCGCCGCTGTACTCGCAGCTGGCCAGCATGAACCGGCCGTCCGCGGTGAAGTCGGCGTGGTTGACCCCGCGGCACGGCACCACGATCGAGCGCTGCAGGCGCATCGTGTGCGGGTCGCGGACGTCAATCCGGCGCAGCCGCTCGGCCATCACCAGCGCGTGCCGGCCGTCGGGGGTGAAGTAGAGGTTGTACGGGTCCGCGACGTCGAGGGCCGGACCGCGTCGCCCGGTCAGCGGATCGATCGGCACCAGGTCGTTGCTCTGGTCGTCGTTGACGAACAGCGTCTTCAGGTCCCACGACGGCACGACGTGCTGCGGTTCACGACCGACCGGGAATCGCGAGACGACCTTCAGCGTCGCCGGGTCGATGACGGACACGGTGTTGCTCACCGAGTTCGGCACGTAGACCAGCGGCCGCGCGGCCGCGGCCACCCGGGACACGTCTCCCGGGCCGGTGTCTGCGTAGACGCTGGCCCTCGCGGGGCTCGCCGAGGGCGAGCCGGCCGTCACCGCGGGGGAGCTGGCCGTGGGCGTCGCCGAGGCCGTCACGGCGGGCGTGGCGCCGCCGGATTCGGGTGGGGTGGAAGTCGACGCCGAGGCCCCGGTTCCACCGGTGGCCGGGCTCGTGGGCGTGCCGGGGGGAGGAGACGCGGTCGGGCCGGCGGACCCGGCCGCGCCGGTGCAGCCGGCGGCGGCGAGCGCCAATCCCAGGCCGACGAGCAGGGCACCTCGGTTCATCACGTTCCTCTCGGCCGGGCACGGTCGTCGGCCCGGCGGTGGGCACGGGTGGTGAGCTGACGACCTAGACGATAGGGGACGTTCGACCCCGAGCCCGGATCGGTGCTCGGTGGCGGTGTCGTCATCGCATCGGCGAAGGTGGACCGATGAGAGTCCTGGTGGCCGGTGCATCCGGGTTCGTCGGGCGGCGGCTGTGTCCCGCGCTGGTCGAGGCCGGCCACGAGGTGCGGGCGATGACCCGGCACCTGGACACCTATGTCGGGGTCGGCACGCCGATCCCCGGCGACGTCCACGACCAGCGCAGTCTGGCCACCGCGCTCGACGGCTGCGCGGCCGCCTACTACCTCGTCCACTCCCTGGGCGACGCGGACTTCGAGAGCGAGGATGCCGTCGGTGCGCAGGCGTTCGGGGCGGCCGCCGCCGGCGCCGGGGTGCGACGCATCGTCTATCTCGGCGGGCTCGGGGACGACAGCGACGAGCTGTCCGCGCACCTGCGCAGCCGGCGCGAGGTCGAGCAGCTGCTCGCCGGGTCCGGTGTCCCGGTGATCTCGCTGCGGGCCGGGATCATCGTCGGCCACGGGGGGGTCTCCTGGGAGATGACCCGGCAGCTGGTGCAGCACCTGCCCGCGATGATCACGCCGCGCTGGGTCCGGACCCGCACCCAGCCGATCGCGGTGGCCGACGTCGTCCGGTACCTGGTCGGGGTGCTCGACCTGCCGGCGGGCACCGCGCGGGCCTACGACATCGGCGGTCCGGAGGTGATGGAGTACGTGGACATGCTGCGCCGGGTGGCCGACATCCAGGGTCGGCGGATGGTCATCGTCCCGGTCCCCCTGCTCACTCCGCAGCTGTCCTCCCGCTGGCTGTCCCTGGTCACCGACGTAGACCTGCAGACCGGTCGCTCGCTCATCGGCTCGATGGCCAACGAGGTCGTGGTGCGCGACGACAGCATCCGCCGTGCTGTCCCGTTCGAGCCGATGGGCTACGACGACGCGGTCCTGCAGGCACTGGGGGAGCGGGCCCGCGCCAGACGGGAGCCGATCGGCCGAAGGGCCACCGCATCGTGAGAAGAACACTGCTCTCCGACGACCAGCGGGTGCGGCTGACGGGGCACCTGCCACGGTGGTTGGTGGAAAGGGTGCCGCGGGACCACCACGAGTCCGACCAGGCGTTCCGCCGCCGACGCCGGGTGGTGCTCGCCGTTTCCGGGATCGGCGCCGGGCTGCTGGGGCTGTCCCTGTCGACGAGGCCGGGTTCAGCGCAGTTCTACGGGCTGACGCTCGGAGTCGCGGGTACCTGGGTCGCCGGCGGGCTGGCCTCCGGGCGGCTGCACCTGGGCTGGATGCAGGACCCGCGCGACTCGAGCCTGCGCAGGCCGATCGTCACCCCGATCGTGTCCGGGATGGCCATCTTCGGGCTGTTCTACGGCTCGGCCGTGGTCGCCCGTCGGATCCCCTTCCTGGACGACGCGATCCGGTCGATCCTGGTCTTCGCCGACGAGGGGAACGGACCGCTGGTCTACCTGACCACGCTGGCCAACGGCGCCGCGGAGGAGGTGTTCTTCCGCGGAGCACTGTTCGCAGCGATCGGCGCGAATTTCCCGGTCGCGGTGAGCACCTCCATCTACACCCTGGCCACGGTGGCGACCCGCAATCCCGCACTGGTGCTGGCCGCCGCCGTGATGGGTGCTCTTTTCGGCTTCCAGCGGCGGGTCACCGGCGGCATCCAGGCCTCGACGCTGACCCACCTGACGTGGTCGGCCCTGATGCTGCGCTACCTGCCGCCGCTGTTCCGCGACGAGAACGTCGGCACGGGGTCCCGACCCACGGCCGGGGCCGCGCAGTGACCCCAGCGGCCGAGCTCCTCGTCGACGGCTTCGACCGGGTCCGTGCGGCGGTGCACCGGGTGCTCGCCGACCTTCCCGTCGAGCAGCTCGCCTGGCGACCCGACGCCGGGGCCAACCCGATCGGCTGGCTGGTCTGGCACCTCACCCGGGTCCAGGACGACCACCTGGCCGACGCGGCCGGGACCGGGCAGGTCTGGATGACGGCCGGCTGGGTCGAGCGGTTCGGCCTCGACCGCGACCCGGCGGCGACCGGGTTCGGCGACAGCCCGGCGGAGGTCGCCCGTGTCCGCATCGGCGACCCCGGCCTGCTGGCCGGCTACCACGACGCGGTCCACGAGCAGACGGCCCATTGGGTGGGGCAGTTGTCCGACGCGGACCTGGCGCGCGTCGTCGACGACTCCTGGGACCCGCCGGTCACCCTCGGCGTTCGGCTGGTCAGCGTGCTCGACGACGACCTGGAGCATGCCGGGCAGGCCGCCTATGTCCGGGGACTTCTCGACCGCTCGACCTGACCCGCTCGATCCGCACGGTCTGGTGCGCCGGCCAGCTGGCCGACCGGTAGCAGGCTGAAGCGTGTGATCGCTGTGCTGTCGGCACCGACGAACCTCGGGCGGGTACTGGCTGCACATGGACGTCGACGTGCTCGATCCCGAGCATCTCCCGGCCGTCGACAGTCCCGACCCTGGCGGCCTGGACCCCGACGAGCTCACCGCGCCGTCGGCAGCCCTGGCGCCCGTGGCCGCCGGGGCGCACGTCACCCACGAGAGCCGCACCGACCTTTGGAGCAACAGCGATGAGCACCGACATCTCCGGGGATACAACCGGGCGGACCTGGGACGTGGCGGTCGTCGGTGCCGGGCCGGCGGGGTCGTCCGCCGCACTGGCCGCCGCGCGCGCCGGCGCAGCGGTGGTGGTGCTGGAGCGCGCGGACTTCCCGCGGTATAAGACGTGCGGCGGCGGGCTGATCGGTCCCTCGCTGGACGCGCTGCCCGACGGGTTGGACGTCCCGGTGCGCCAGGCCGTTCGTGAGGCGCTGATCACCTACCGGGGACGGTTCGGCGTCCGGGCGCGCCGCTCGCCGCGACTGCTGCCGATGGTCGACCGCGCCACGTTCGACGCGGCCCTGCTGACGGCGGCGGAGCAGGCCGGCGCGACCGTCCTGCGGCATACGGCCGTGCGCGGGCTGGCCGACGACGGCGACGAGGTGGTCCTGTCCACCGCCCGGGGACCGGTCCGGGCACGGTCCGTCGTCGGCGCGGACGGCAGCGCCGGCCGGGTCGGCCGCCACGTGGGCGTCCAGCTGGCGGAGGTCGACATCGGGCTGGAGGCCGAGGTGCCGCTCCCGCCGGAGCAGGCGGCGCGGTGGGCCGACACGCTGCTGCTCGACTGGGGGCCGCTGCCCGCCTCCTACGGGTGGGTCTTCCCGAAGGGCGACCGCCTCACGGTGGGGGTCATCGCGGACCGGTCCGCGGGTGCCGCCGCGCGCGTCTACCTGGCCGGGCTGCTGGCCCGCCTGGGCCTGGCCGACGTCCCGGGGACGACCAGCAGCGGGCACCTCACGCGGTGCCGGACGCCCGATTCACCCCTGTCCCGCGGGCGGGTCGTGGTGGCCGGGGATGCCGCGGGCCTGCTCGAGCCGTGGACGCGGGAGGGGATCTCCTATGCCCTGCGGTCCGGCCGGGCGGCGGGTGAGACCGCGGCCGCGGTGTCCCAAGCCGTCGACGACGCCGCAGTCGCGGCCGCCACCGCGGCGTACGCGGCGACCGTCGGGCGCGTGCTCGGTCCGGAGATGGCCGCCGGCCGGCAGTTGCGCCGGCTGCAGGCCCGGCATCCCGCGCTCGTGCACGCGGTGTTCGCCCTGGCGCGGACCCGCCGGGTGTTCGCCGCCGCGCTGGCCGGGGAGACGACGGTCGGGCAGGTGCTCGCGCGCCGCCCGGTCCGGCTGCTGACCCGTGTCCTCACCGCGGTGTGAGTGCAAGCACGCCGTCGATCAGCGCGGTCCGGTGCCGACCAGCCGCCACGCGGCCGGCAGCAGGACGGCGGCGGCGACGACCTTGACGGCGTCGCCGACCAGGAACGGCACGATGCCCGCGGCCACCGCCGCGGCCGGCCGGAGATGGAGTACCGCCACCAGCCCGGACGCCCCGACGAGCAGGATCACCAGGTCCCCGGCCGCCATCAGCACGGCGGTGCGTGCCACGGTGCGGTCCATCCCCCGTCGGGCGAACCCGCCGACCAGCGCGGCGCAGCCGACGAACCCGATCAGGTATCCCACCGAGGCTGCGCCGGCGCCGGGAGCGAACCAGGGCACCCCGGCCACGCCGGCACCGAGGTAGACCAGCGTGGCTGCGACCCCGCGGACGGGTCCCAGCGCGGCAGCGACCAGCAGTACGGCGAACGTCTGCAGCGTCAGCGGCACTGGCGTACCGGGCAGCGGCAGGCTCACCTGGGCGCACAGCCCGATCGCCGCGGCCCCGGCCAGGACCACGAGCGCATCCGTGACGCGTCCCGTCGGCAGCGCGTCCGCGAGTACCCGGGGTGCCGTTGGGGCGGCCCCGACGGGTGCGGCGTGGGCGGAAGCGGGAAGCGGCATGGGATGGACTCCTCGGGGTCGGCGGTGGGCGCAGGCGGTAGGTCGGTGGCCGGCGGCCGCGTCAGCCGACTTCTGCTCCCGGCGGCGGGCCGGCGCGGTGCGGCCGGACCTCGGGCCCGGGATGGTCGAGCGGGCGGCGCGGCGGGGGGTCGGGCCGACGGCGCAGCGCCGCCTCCAGTGCCGAGCCGGCCACGCGCTCCGCCCACCGGCGCTCCACGGGTGGTCGGTGGGCCGCGGCCTGCAAGGGCGCGGAGCTTCCGGACCGGCCGTCCGCGGGCGCAGACGGGTCGACCGGGTCCGGATCAGGCCGGCTGCGGTCCGGGTCGCCCTCGTGGTGGGTCCGCCGTCGGTCCCCCCGCCCCCGTGGGGACCGTTCACGGTTGCGGACGGGTCCGTCCAGCGGCGACCCGCCGACCGGTGCGGCACCCTGCCCGGAGCCCTGGACCGTGTTGCCGCCGGCCCGTTTGGCCCGGTACATGTTGTCGTCGGCGACCCGCATCAGCTCCGCCTGGGTCGAGGCGTTGGTCGACGTGGCGACCCCGACGCTGATCGTCACCGGGAGACCGCGGGTCAGCTCGTTCCAGTCCTCGGCCGCCACTCGCCGACGGGCACGGTCACCCAGCTCGGCCGCTGCGCGCTCGTCGACGTCGGGCAGCACGAGCAGGAACTCATCCCCCCCGAGCCGGACCGCGAACGCCGGCTCGGTGAGCTCGACGTCGAGCAGGTCCGCGATCCGGCACAGCGCCGCGTCGCCGACCTCGTGGTCGCGCTCGTCGTTCACCGCCTTGAACCGGTCGAGGTCGACGATGGCGACCGACAGCGGGATACCGCTCGCGTCGTGCTCGCCGAGCATCGCCGGCAGGATCCGGTTGAGGTGTCGGCGGTTCCAGACCCCGGTCAGCGGATCGCGCTCGGCCAGTTCCTCGTAGAGGGCGCTGCGCCGGCGGGCCTCGTCGGTGTGCAGCACCGTCTGCAGCAGGACGGCCCGGGAGTCGGTCTCCCGACTGCGGACGGTCGCCCACAGGTCGTGGTAAGCCGTCGCCGCCTCGTAGGCCCCGCGGTAGTCGCCGCGCTCGGCCAGCAGGCGGGCCTTCTGCCGGAGCGCCAGGGCCCGGATCTCCGGCAGGTTGTGGTCCACCGCGAGCTCCTCGGCGCCCGCTGCCAGCAGGTAGGCGCCGTCGGCGTCCCCGCGCGCCCACCGGATCTCGGCCAGGGTCAACATCCCCTCGCCGGAGTTGAACCGGCTCGACGACGCGGCGTCCGGGGCGATGGCCGCCCGTGCCATCTCCTCGGCGCGCTCGAGATCGCCGGCGTCGAGCAGCACGCGTGCGGCCGTGTCCAGTGCGGCGGAGTTCAGCCGGATCCCGGTCCGCTCGGCTACCTGTCGCATCCGGTCGACGGCGGCGGCGGCGTCCGCGGCCTCACCGCGCTCGTGGAGCAACCAGGCGTAGCTGTTCAGTGCTGCCAGCAGCAGGTCCGGCGTCGGCAGCAGCTCGGCGTCGGCGAGGACCTGGTCGAAGGAGGACCGGAACCCGTTCCCGGACAGCTGCTGGGAGCTCATCAGTGCCAGCAGCATCGTGTGCTCGACCCGCAGGTGGGCCGGCGCGTCCGCGGGCAGCAGGTGCACCGCGTCGGCCGCGTGCGCGAGGGCCTCGGTCATCAGCCCGAGCCGGTCCAGCGAGCCGCCCAGCAGGTGGTGGGCCCGGGCAGCGAGCAGCGCGTCGTCGGCGAGCAGGGCCTCCACCAGGATGTCCCGCTCGGCCTGGGCGCCGTCTTCGAGTCGGTCCGCACGGGCCGAGATGTCGGCGAGGACGAGACGCGCGCGGGCGACCTCGTGGGTCCAGCCGTGCACGGCGGCGACGTCGCGCACCCTCTCGGCCGCCGCGACGAGACCGGTCAGGTCACGGTGGACGGCGACCTCGATCCGGTGCACCTCGGCACGGATGGTGTCCCGGTCCACCGGATCGGTCGCGACGGCCTCCACCGGCTGCCGGTCCGGGGGCTGTAGCCCGCCGGAACGGCCGGCCGCGCCGCTCACTCCGACGCCCCGCCCCTGCCGCCCAGCAGTGCGGCGGCGTCGCGGGCCGGTGACCGGCGTCCCGCGCGGGTGACCGTCATCGGCATCCGGGCGGCCATCGGCGGAGCGTAGCTCGGCCCGGCTGCCACGGACCGGGCCGGAGAGCGCACCGGGGGACAACCGGTGGCCGGCTCAGGCGTGCGAACTACACGCGGGTGATGGTCAAGGCGACACGCCGCGGTGGTGGTGGCGAACCCTCGGGGAAGGGGTTCGCCACCGCTGCCGCCCGAGAACAGGTGCTGAGTTCGCCGCTTCTCCGGGAGCCCGGTACGGGGGCACCGGGCGCATCGCCCTCGGCGACCTGCCGGCCGGGCGGCCGTCAGTGGGCTGCGGCCTTCTCCCGCTCGTAGGAGGCGATGATCTCCGCCTCGGCCTGCGCGCGGCCGGCCCACGTAGCGCCCTCGACGCTCTTGCCCGGCTCGAGGTCCTTGTAGACCTCGAAGAAGTGCTGGATCTCCAGTCGTTCGAACAGCGGCAGGTCGTTGATGTCCTTGAGGTGGTCCATCCGGGGGTCGCCGACCGCGACGCAGACCAGCTTGTCGTCCGGGCCCGCCTCGTCGGTCATCCGGAACATGCCGATGGTCCGGGCCAGGATCAGGCACCCCGGGAACGTCGGCTCGTGCAGCAGGACCAGCGCATCCAGCGGGTCACTGTCCTGACCGAGGGTGTTCTCCACGTAGCCGTAGTCGGCCGGGTACTGGGTCGCGGTGAACAGGGTCCGGTCCAACCGCAGCCGGTTGATCGTGTGGTCCATCTCGTACTTGTTGCGGGACCCCTTCGGGATCTCGATCAGGACATCGAACTCCACGTCCGTCCTCTCCTGGGCGATGTTCGGTGGGCAGCCCGTCCGGTGGGCAGCGGGCGGCCCGACGCTCTTGCATAGTGTCCCGCACGCTGTGCCGACGGGCGCGGCCCGTGGGGCGGTCGGAGAGGCGGGGCGCGTGCGCGACACGACGCTGAACCGCCCTGGGGGCCACCGCCGGGCCGTCCGGGTCCTGGTGATCGGTGCGTGCCTCGGCGCGGTCGTCGGGTCCGCAGCCTGCTCGGGATCGTCGGTCGGCACACCGTCGGTCGGCCCACCGACCGCTGCGACCCGATCCGCCGTTCCGTCGACCCCGGGGGCTGCGCCGACCGCGCGGCAGACCGGCGCGCCTGCCCCCCGGTCGCCGTCCGGGACGACGGCGGCTCCAGGCTCGGCACTGGCCGGTCGCCCGACCGGCCTGCCGCCCACCGCCGCCGGCGTTCGCGAGGCGATCGGCGGCCCGCTGGCCGACCCGGACCTGCGCGGCCGGGTCGGCATCGCTGTCGTCGAGCCACGCAGCGGCCGACTGGTCTTCGGTGCCGGCCAGTCGACGCCCATCACTCCCGCATCGACGTTGAAGCTGTTCACCGCGGTCGCGGCGGTCGACGTCCTGGGTGCGGGTACCCGGTTCCGCACCGAGGTGGTCCGGACAACGGCGCCGGCGACATCGGGCCCTGCTGCGCCGGTATCGCTGGTACTCGTCGGCGGCGGCGACGTGTCGCTGGCGCGTGTCCCCGTCACGACGGGCCGGCCGCTCGCCGACGGAGCCACGGCGGGGGCCGCCGACGTCACCACATTGGCCGCGCGGACGGCCGCGGCGCTCCGCGGGGTCCGCGAGGTCCGGCTCGCGGTCGACAGCTTCCTGTTCACCGGGCCGGCCGCCAGTGCGCAGTGGACCGCCTCGTACCTCGTCGCCGGCGAGGTAGCCGCCGTTTCGGCGCTGACCGTGGACAACGGCCGGGTCCGGTCGGGGCGCCGGCAGCGCAACCCGGTGCCGGCACTCGCCGCGGTCGACGCGTTCGCGGCGGCGCTGCGGTCCCGCGGGATCCGCGTGACCCTGTCGCCGACGCCGGTCCGGGCGCCGGCGGGCGCACCGGTCGTGGCCGCCGTGCAGTCCCCGACGGTCGCCGCGCTCATCGGCCACATGCTCTCGACCAGCGACAACGACTACGCCGAATCACTGCTCCGGCACGTGGCGCTCGGGTCGGGCCAGCCGGCCACCTTTGACGGGGGCGTCCGGGCCGTCACCGCCGACCTGCGCCGGCGCGGTTTCGACCTGCGGGGGGTCCGGATGGTCGACGGCAGCGGGCTGTCCCGGCAGGACCGCGCCACCCCGGCCGCGGTAGCCGCCGTCCTGGTCGCCGCACTCCGTGACCCCGCGCTGCGCCCGGTAGCGGACGGGCTCGGGGTGGCCGGTGTTTCCGGGACCGTCCGCGACGGGTTCCGGGGGCCCGCGGCCGCCGGCCGGCTCCGCGTCCGGGCGAAGACGGGGACCCTGTCCGGGGTCAGCGACCTCGCCGGGACCGTGAGCACGCCGACGGCCGGCGAGCTGGTGTTCGCCTTCCTCACCGACTCCCTGCCGACCACCTCCCCGGACGGTCCGCGTGCCGCACTGGAGTTGGCGGCCGCCCGGTTGGCGCAATGCGGCTGTCACACGCCGGTTCGCCCTTCGGCGCGGTGAGCCGGCCTGGTTCGCCCTTCGGCGCGGTGAGCCGCCCCGGTTCGCCCTTCGGCGCGGTGAGCCGCCCCGGTGGCCGGTCGCGGTGGTGGGTGTGAGCGGCCCGGACCCGGCGGTCGCCGTCGTCCGCGCCGCGGTCCGGGTGGACCTGCGTGGCCTGCTCGGCGACGAGACCGGAAGCCCGGTGCGCCCGCTGGTGCTCGTCGCGTGCAGCGGCGGTGCGGACTCGCTCGCGCTGGCGGCCGCGACCGCCTGGGTGGCGCCCCGGCTCGGTGCCCGAGCCGGGGCGGTCGTCGTCGACCACGGGTGGACCGCTGACTCGCCCCGGGTGGCCGGCGCGGCGGCCGACGCCTGCCGGAGCCTCGGTCTGGCGCCGGTGCAGGTCGTCGCCGTCGCGCTGATCGGGCGCGGTGGGTCAGTTGCGCCCTCCGGGCGCGGTGGGCCAGTTGCGCCCTCCGGGCGCGGTGGGCAGGTTGCGCCCTCCGGGCGCGGTGGGCCGGAGGCGGCTGCCCGGGACTCCCGGTACGCCGCGCTGGAGCAGGCCGCCGCACGGACCGGGGCGGTCGCCGTCCTGGTCGGCCACACCGCCGACGACCAGGCCGAGACGGTCCTGCTCGGGTTGGCCCGCGGGTCCGGCACCCGGTCGCTGGCGGGGATGGCGCCCGTCCGGGGTCTGGTCCGGCGGCCGCTGCTCGGGCTGCGCCGGACGGACACCCGTGCCTGCTGTACCGCGCTGGGGCTGGTCCCCGCCGAGGACCCGGCGAACGCGGACCCCCGGTTCACCCGGTCCCGCGTCCGGCACCGGGTGCTGCCGGTGCTGGAGGCCGAACTGGGCCCGGGGGTCGCCGCCGCCCTGGCGCGGACGGCCCGTGCTGCCCGCGACGACGCCGATGCCCTCGACGCGCTCGCGGGGGACCTGGGAGCCGCGCTGACCGGCGCCGACGGCTCGCTGGGGTGTGCGGAACTGGCCGCCGCCCCGGCCGCGCTGCGCCGCCGGCTGCTGCGCGCGGCGGCGGTGGCGGCCGGGAGCCCTGCAGCCGACACCGGCGCCGGGCACGTGGACGCCCTCGACCGGCTCCTCCTCGACTGGCACGGGCAGGACGGGGTCGACTTGCCCGGGGGCCTGCGGGCCATCCGAGCCGCCGGCCGGTTGGTGATCGGCCGGGGCCCGGGGGCCGGTCCCCGGGCCGGCCGGCGGGACGGCGGCGGGTCCCCGAGCGTGTGACAGCCTGCGGCGGTGGACGCGACGGACGCCGCCGGCCTGCTCACCGACGTGCTCGTCACCGAGGACCAGATCCAGGCCCGCCTGCGGGAGATGGCCGCCGAGATCGCGGCCGACTACGCCGACGCGGGCCCGGGTGAGCTGCTGCTGGTCGGCGTCCTCAAGGGCGCGGTGATGGTGATGGCCGACCTGTCCCGAGCGTTGCCGTTCAGCGTCCAGATGGACTGGATGGCGATCTCGTCCTACGGCTCGGGGACCCGCAGCTCCGGGGTCGTCCGGATCCTGAAGGACCTCGAGGTGGACCTGTCCGGCCGGCACGTGCTGATCGTCGAGGACATCGTCGACACCGGGCTCACCCTGTCCTGGCTGGTCAGCAACCTGGAGTCGCGGGGCCCCGCGTCGGTGCGGGTGTGCACGCTGTTGCGCAAGCCCGAGGCCGCGACCCTCGACGTCGACGTCCGCTACGTCGGCTTCGACATCCCCGACGCGTTCGTCGTCGGCTACGGCCTGGACTATGCCCAGGAGTACCGCAACCTGCGCTGCGTCGGGACGCTTGACCCGGCGGCGGTCGCCGGCTGAGGGCAGCCCTGCAGGTGACCCACGGTTGCCGTCCGTCGGGAACGCGGTGGGGCGACCGCGCGTTGACCACTCGCTGACCTACGGCGGCGACGGGTCTGTCCGGTCGTCTCCGGCGACGTCGGCCGGCGGTGGCGATGGCCAGTCCTGACCCAGGCTGCGACTGCAGGCGGACAGGGCCCCGTGTACCGTCGAGGCGCGTTAGACACGTTTCCACCCGCACGTCAACTCCCCGCCCGGCCACATGGCAGGGCGGGGGTCGAGAAGCAGTCAGAACGGGCGGGGCGGGCACCGCGCTCCCCGGTTGTTCCAGGGAGAAGGGACGGGGCTACGGGCCCCAGCACCATGGACTTCAAACGTCTCCTGCGGGGACCGTTCGTATGGATCCTCCTCGCGGTCCTGCTCATCGCGGTCGTCATTTCGCTCTTCAGCCGCGGCAGCGGATACGAGACGAAGGACACCGGCGACATCGTCAAGCAGGTCCAGAACCACAACGTCAACTCCGCGACCGTCGTCGGCGGGACCGACCAGGTCATCCAACTCCAGCTGAAGAACCCGGCGACCGGCAGCGGCTCCAGGATCCAGGCGCCGTACATCACCCAGGCCCAGGCCGACCGGATCGTCACCCAGCTGGACGCGCAGAATGCGGCTGGTCAGCTCACCGACAACTACACGGTCCGGATTTCGCGGCCGAGCTTGATCGGTCAGCTGCTCACCGCATTCCTTCCGGTGCTGCTGATCATCGTGGTCTTCCTGTTCCTGATGAACCAGGCCCAGGGCGGCGGCGGACGGGTGATGAACTTTGGCAAGTCCAAGGCAAAGCTGATCACCAAGGACACGCCAAAGACCACCTTCAACGACGTCGCCGGCGCCCAGGAGGCCGTCGAGGAGCTCCAGGAAATCAAGGAGTTCCTCGCCGAGCCGGCCAAGTTCCAGGCGGTGGGGGCGAAGATCCCCAAGGGCGTGCTGCTCTACGGCCAGCCCGGCACCGGCAAGACACTGCTGGCCCGAGCCGTTGCGGGTGAGGCGGGCGTGCCGTTCTACTCGATCTCCGGCTCGGACTTCGTCGAGATGTTCGTCGGTGTCGGCGCCAGCCGGGTTCGCGACCTGTTCGAGCAGGCCAAGGCGAACGCCCCGGCGATCGTGTTCGTCGACGAGATCGACGCCGTCGGCCGCCAGCGCGGTGCCGGGCTCGGCGGCGGTCACGACGAGCGCGAGCAGACGCTGAACCAGCTGCTGGTGGAGATGGACGGGTTCGACGTCCGCGGCGGGGTCATCCTCATCGCCGCGACGAACCGGCCGGACATCCTCGACCCGGCGTTGCTGCGGCCCGGCCGGTTCGACCGGCAGATCGCGGTTGACCCGCCCGACTTCGAGGGCCGGAAGAAGATCCTCCAGGTTCACTCCCGGGGCAAGCCGCTGGCGCGCGACGTCGACCTTGCCGCGGTGGCCCGCCGGACGCCGGGCTTCACCGGCGCCGACCTGGCAAACGTGCTGAACGAGGCGGCACTGCTCACCGCACGCACCAACAAGAAGCTCATCGACAACCCGGGCCTGGAGGAGGCGATCGACCGGGTCGTCGCGGGACCGCAGAAGCGCACGCGGCTGATGAACGAGCACGAGAAGAAGATCACCGCCTATCACGAGGGTGGCCACGCGCTGGTCGCGGCCGCGCTGCCCAACTCGGACCCGGTCCGCAAGATCACGATCCTGCCGCGCGGGCGGGCGCTGGGCTACACGATGGTGCTGCCCGAGGAGGACAAGTACTCCAAGACCCGCAACGAGATGCTCGATCAGCTCGCCTACATGATGGGCGGCCGGGCAGCGGAGGAGCTTGTCTTTCACGACCCGACCACCGGTGCCGCCAACGACATCGACAAGGCGACGTCGCTGGCGCGGGCCATGGTCACCCAGTACGGGATGACCGAGCGGCTCGGCTCGATCAAGTTCGGCCAGGAGCAGGGCGAGGTGTTCCTCGGCCGCGACATGGGCCACCAGCGCAACTACTCCGAACAGGTGGCGGCAATCGTCGACGAGGAGGTCCGCTCCTTCGTCGAGACCGCGCACAGCGAGGCCTTCGAGATCCTGGTGGACAACCGGCACATCCTCGACGACCTCGTCCGCGCCCTGTTGGAGCGGGAGACGCTGGACCAGTCGGAGATCGCGGCGATCTTCACCGAGCTGCGCCGCCGCCCGAACCGCCCGGCGTGGACCGGGTCGCCGGACCGCCGCCCGGGCAACCCGCCGGTGCTGACGAAGAACGAGGAGGCCGCCCTGCTGCGCGAGCAGTCCGGCGCTACCGCCAGCCAGGCCGTCCCGGCGGTCGAGGAGTCCCCGGACGTCCCTCGGCGCCGGCCGCACGGCTGGTCAGGTGCCGGGGGCGCCAGCCCGAGCCCGGCCTGACAGTGGCCGGCGAACGGTCCAGCGACGCCGTCGACCCCCGGGTCGGCGGCGTCGTCGCGTCGACGCCAGATGTGAGTGGCGTCGTCGCGTCGACGCCAGATGTGAGTGGCGTCGTCGCGTCGACGCCCGGTGTGCGCGGCGTCGTCGCGTCGACGCCGGTGGACGTAGCCGCGGTCCTGGACGAGCCGTCCGCGCCCTGGACACCGCCCGCCGGCTACGACGCGCCACGGGTGGCCGCCGCCGTCCGGGAACTGCTGATCGGGATCGGGGAGGATCCCGACCGGGAGGGGCTGCGGGCAACGCCGGAGCGGGTGGCCCGCAGCCTGGCCGAGCTGACGGTCGGGATGCGCACCCGGCCGGAGGACGTGCTCGCGACCGGGTTCGAGGAGGGCCACAACGAGCTGGTCGTGGTCCGCGACATCGACGTATACAGCGTGTGCGAGCACCATCTGCTGCCGTTCACCGGGCGGGCGCACGTCGCGTACATCCCCGCGTCGCACGGCCGGATCACCGGCCTGTCCAAGCTGGCCCGGCTGGTCGACGTCTACGCACGACGCCCGCAGGTCCAGGAGCGGCTGACCACCCAGGTCGCCGAGGCGCTGGTCCGGATCCTGGAGCCCAGTGGCGTGCTCGTCGTGGTCGAGTGCGAGCACCTGTGCATGGCGATGCGCGGCGTCGCGAAGTCCGGTTCGACAACGGTGACCTCGGCCGTGCGGGGGGCGCTGCGCGACCCGGCCACCCGGGCGGAGGCGATGAGCCTGATGACCCGCGCCCGGTGACCACCGGCCCGCCGCGCACCAGCGGTCGGGCAGTCGCTCCGGCGCTAGCGGAGGTCAACCGCCGCGACGCCGGCACCTACCGGCAGCGCTACATGCCGCGCCGTCCCCGGTCGATCTGGTCGCTACGTAACGTCGGCCACGTCGCCCGGCTGACCGAGGCGGGCCTGATGACACCGGCCGGGGCCGCCGAGGTCGAGCGGGCCCGGTCGGACGGGCGGTGGGCGGCCGCGTATGCCGGGCCGGCGATGATGACGATGCCCGACGACCTGGTCGCTGCGATCCGGGCGGATCCGGCCGCTCTGGCCATGTTCGAGACGCTGACCAGCCAGAACCGGTATGCGATGGCGTTCCGACTCGGCGGCATCAGAAGCGCCGACACCCGCGGCCGCCGCGTCGAGCAGTACGTCGTGCTGCTCGCGCGCGGGGAGGCTCTCCACCCGCAGCGGCCCCGACCGTGACCCCCGCGGAGATGGCCCGTCAGGCCCATGGCCGGACGCTGGTGATGGGGGTGTTGAACGTGACGCCCGACTCGTTCAGCGACGGTGGACGGTGGGCGGACCCGGACACCGCCGTTGCGCACGGGGTCGCGATGGACGGCGATGGCGCGGACCTGGTCGACGTCGGGGGGGAGTCCACCCGACCCGGTGCGGCCCGGGTCCCGGAGCCCGACGAGCTGGCCCGGGTGGTCCCGGTGGTGAGGCGACTGACCGCGGAAGGTGTCCGGGTATCGGTGGACACCACCCGCTCGACGGTCGCTCGGGCAGCGGTGCAGGCCGGCGCAGTCCTGCTCAACGACGTTTCCGGTGGTCTGGCCGACCCGGCGATGCTCACGACGGTCGCCGAGCTCGGCGTGCCGGTCGTGCTCATGCACTGGCGTGGCCCGTCTGTCGGAATGGCCGCCCGGGCGTGCTATCGCGACGTGGTCGACGACGTCGCGGGTGCACTGGCCGCGCGCGTCGAGGCGGCGCTTGCCGCGGGCGTCGGGCCGGACCGGATCGTGCTGGACCCCGGGCTCGGCTTCGCCAAGGACGCCCGCCACAACTGGGCGCTGCTGCGCGGCCTGGCCGCACTCGACGCGCTCGGCTACCCGCTGCTGGTCGGCGCGTCGCGCAAACGGTTCCTCGGGGCATTGCTCGCGGATCCGATCACCGGGCAGCCACGGCCGGCCGACGGGCGGGATGATGCCACCGCCGCCCTGAGCGCACTGCTGGCCGCGCGGGGGGTCTGGGGGGTGCGGGTGCACGCGGTCCCCGCCTCGGCCGACGCGGTCCGGGTCGCTGCTGCCCTGGGCGAGTGAACGCATGCGGAAGCGACCAGCGTCCGGCGACGTTGTCCGGACGGACGGACTAAGGAGGCAGGCGATGGCGCGGGTGTTCGTGACCGGGGGCTCGGGGTACATCGGTCGGGCACTGCTGGAGCACCTGGCCGACCGCGGTGACACGGTCAGCGCGCTGGCCCGCAGCGACGCCGCCGCGGCGGTGGTCCGAGAGCGTGGGGCGACCCCGGTGCACGGGGACCTCACCGACCTGGCGCTGTTGAAGCAGGCAGCGGCGCGGGCCGACGCCGTCGTCCACCTGGGCGCGGCAGGCCAGGACACCGCCGCCGTCGACCTCGCCGCTGCGACCGCCCTGCAGGCCGGCGCCGGGTCCGACCCGTACGTGCACACCGGGGGGCTGTGGGTCTACGGCACGACCGACGGGGTCGCCGACGAGGATGCGCCGCTGGCCCCGCCGGCGCTGACTGCATGGCGGGTGGACAACGAGCGCCGCGTCCTGGACAGCGCCGCAACAGGGGCCCACCCGGTGGTGGTGATGCCGGGCATCGTCTATGGCCACGCCCGCGGCCTGGTGCAGTCGACGCTGGTGGACGCCGCCCGCGAGCACGACGCGGTGCAGTACCCCGGTGACGGCGCGAACCACTGGGCGCTGGTGCACGTCGACGACCTCGCGGACCTGTACGTCCGTGCGCTGGGCGCACCGGCCGGCGGGCGGTACCTCGCGGTGAGCGAGAACATCGCCGTGGCGGACATCGCCCGGGCGCTGGGCCGGGCACCGGGCAACCCCGGCCGGGTGGAGTCGGTCCCGGTGGCAGCGTTCGCCGACCGGTTCGGCCTGCTGGCCGAGGCCCTGCTGCTGGACCAGCGGCTCACCTCGGGCAGGGCCCGCGCGGACCTGGGCTGGTCGCCGTTGCACACGGACGCGGTCGCCGAGCTCGCCCGCGGCTGACCGGTCCGGTCGGGGCGCCCATCGGTGCACAATCGCTCGCGTGAGCGCCAGCGTCGACCCGACGGACACCGGCCTGTTCCGCGAGGTGTTGGGGCACTTCGGGTCCGGGGTCGTCGTGGTCTCGGCGACCGTCGACGGTGCGCCGCTCGGCCTCACCTGCCAGTCGTTCGCATCCGTCAGCCTCGACCCGCCACTTGTCTCCTTCGCGGTCAGCCGGACATCGCGGCGGTACCCGCGGATCCGCGACACCGGTCGGTTCTGCGTCAACGTGCTCGCCGACGGCCAGGTCGGGCTGTCGCAGGCGTTCGCTGTGGACGACAGTTCCCGGTGGGTCGGAGTCGACTGGGAGCAGCCGGCGGACGCGGACTCGCCGGTGCTGGCCGGCAGCCATGCCTGGATCGACTGCCGGCTCGAATCGGAGCTGCCGGCCGGGGATCACACGATCGTCGTCGGGCGGGTGACCGCGCTGGCGGCGGACAGCAGCCGGCACCCGTTGCTCTACTACCGCGGGGAGTACCGCGCGCTTGCCGGCGCCGCCGCAGCGATCCCAGCGCTCCCGGCGGACCGGATCGTCCTGAGGGGGCTGCACGCCCACGGCCGACACGGTGTCCTGGACGCGGAGCGGGTGACCGGCCAGTCGTTCGGCCTCGACCTCGAGCTGGAACTGGACACCCGCCCCGCCGCCGCGAGTGACGACCTGGTGGACACGGTGGACTACGGCAACGTCGCCACCGCCGCGCTGGCCGTCCTCACCGGCGAGCCGGTCGCGCTGCTGGAGACCCTGGCCGAGCGGGTGGCCGGGGTGGTCCTCACCGATCCGCGGGTCGGCGCGGTGACCGTCACCGTGCACAAGCCGCATGCGCCCCTCGACGTCGCGTTCGACGACGTCGCCGTTGCCGTCCGCCGGAGCGTCGCGTGACCGAGAGTCCAAACCCCAATCTGGTCGACGCCGACACCCTGTCCGGTCAGCTGCACCCGGTCCGACGGGTCGCGGTCGGCCTCGGCGGCAACGTCGGCGACACGCTGCAGACGCTGCAGTCGGCGATCGACGCACTGCTGGACACACCCGGGGTGGCCCCGGTCGGCGTGTCCGGGGTCTTCCAGACCCGTGCCGTCGGCGGCCCCGCGGGCCAACGGGACCACCTCAACGCCGTGCTGCTGGTGGACACCGCTCTCTCGCCCGCGCGCCTGCTGGACCGCGTCCACGTCGTCGAGGACGCCCTGGGCCGCGTCCGCGGGCCGGACACCGAACGCGACGGCCCGCGGACCGTCGACCTGGACATCCTGTCCGTCGGTGACCGGGTGATCAGCACCGCCGAGCTCACCGTCCCGCACCCGCGAGCGCACACCCGGGGTTTCGTGCTGGCGCCGTGGGCCGATGTCGACCCGGACGCGGTCATCCCCGGCCGGGGACGGGTCGCCGACCTGGCGGCCGCGCTGGGGCCGTTGGTCGGTGCGGTGGACCGGCGCCCGGACCTCACCCTCTGGCTCCCCGGGTGAGCCGGACGCAGGCTTGACGCGTGTCCCTCGCCCCTGACGTCCCGCCTGCGCGGTCGACGCCCCCGATGCGGCCGTTGCGGCCGGCGACGCTGGTGCTCGCGGGCCTGGTCGGCGTGGTACTCGGGCTGGTGTACGCGACCGCGGTCGAGGCCGCGCAGGGCGTGCCGCCCACCCTGGCCGCGCTGGGGCTGCTGAGTCTGGGATTCCTCGTGTTGGCGCTGATCCTGGCGGCCCGCTACATGGGCCGGGTCCGGCGCGGGACCGCCCCGGTCGACCCGCACGTCGCCGTCCGGATCCTGGTCTTCGGGCGGGCGGGCGCCGTGGTGGGGGCGGTGGTCGCCGGGGCATACCTCGGGATCGGGGTGGAGCGGGTGAACTCGGGGCTGACCAGCGGGGCCGGTGCACGCCAGCTCGTGTACGCCGGGGTCGGCGTCCTCGCGGGGCTGGCGGTCACCGCCGCCGGCCTGGTCGTCGAGCGCGCCTGTCGCCGCCCCGACGACCCTGACGGCCCCGACGGTCCACCGGGTGGTCAGGTGGAGGCGATCGGGCCGGCCTGACAGCCGGTAGGTGGGTCCGGACCGCCGCCGGCAGCTGGACTGTGGAAAGAACTGACACCCCCAAGTGGTCCCGCAAAGCGGTAGGTCTAGAAGGACCCCGCCTTTCGGCGAAAGAGACATCTGCATCGCGTGAACCTAACGACGGCCGCACCGAGCGACGCTGTCGGAACGGCCGTCGACCGTGCCGAGACGATCGTTTCCGGGACGGTTGGAGCGGTGCTCTTGCGAGCGTGCCGAAACTTGTCTGACCAGCTACATCGGGCAGATCGTCTTGTTGACCTGGCTCGGGGGCAACGCCGCTGCGGCGATACGGGAGTTGCGAGTCGTTGGCTGGACCCGGGTGTCCCGCCCGCGGACCAGCGTGCCGCCGGCTACTCGCCACCGGTCATCATGGCGACCCAGCTGTGGGGCGCGTCGTCGCCGAGCATGAGGTCGTAGACGTCCTCGTCCCCCGCTTCCGCGGCGCGCGGGAACATCGCCTGCTCGTACTCGGCCAGCGCGGCCTCGACGTCGTCGGGCTGCGCGGCGATGGCCCGGCCGAGCTCGGCCCCGTCCAGCATGGCCAGGTTGGCGCCTTCGCCGTTGGGGGGTGCGAGGTGCGCGGCGTCACCGATCAGGGTCACCCCGGGGACCCGATCCCAGCGGTGCCCGACGGGCAGTGCGTGGAGGGGGTGCGTGACGGGTGCGGTGTCGCTGTCGGTGATCAGCGCGGTCAGCGCGGGCGCCCACCCGTTGAACTCCGCGGCGACCCGCGCCGACACCGAGCCGCCGTCGTGCACATCGGTGTCGGCGAACCAGTCCAGTGGCTGCCTGAGCTGGACGTAGGTGTGCAGCGTGCCGCCTCGTTCCCGGTGGGCCAGGAAGCCCTTGCCCGGCGCGAGCGCGAATAACGACCCGGCGCCGACCGCCTCCGCGGTCTCACGGTGGCGGTTGTCGCTGTCGAGAAGGAAGGTCTCGACAGAGGTGAAACCGATGTACCGCGGGGTGGCGTTGGAGAGCAGCGGCCGGACCCGCGACCACGCCCCGTCCGCCCCGACCAGCACGTTCGTGACGACGGCGGCGCCGTCGGTGAAGCGCACCTCGTGGTGGCCCCCGCCGAGGGCCTGCACCCCGCTGACCTTGCGCCCCCACTGGACGACGCCGTCCGGGAGCGAGTCCAGCAGCATCTGTCGCAGCTCACTGCGCGACACCTCGGGGCGCTCGCCGGTGCCGTCGTCGGGCAGGTCCAGCAGCACCGTCGCTTCCCGGTCCAGGACCCGGTAGGACTCGCGGCCGGGCAGGACCAGGCGACGGAACTGCTCGATCAGGCCGGCCGCCTCGAGCGCTGGCTGGCCGTTGTAGAGGTGGATGTCGAGCAGCCCGCCCTGGGTGCGTGCGGCCGCCGACGGCTCCGCCTCGTAGACGGTGACGGGAATGCCGTGCAGGTGCAGGACGCGCCCCAGGACGAGGCCGCCGAGACCCGCTCCGATGATGGTGACCGGTGTCGTCATCGTGATCCTCCGAGAAAGTTGGATTGCCGCTCCACAAAAGCTAGCACGACTTTGGAGCGGTGATCCACCCGTGGCAGGATGCTCGTCATGGCGACCAGGTCTCAGCGGGCTCCCCGCCGGACGGAGGCACTGTCCCGGGACGTGATCGTCACGGCCGCCATCGAGATCCTCGACGCCGAGGGCGAGGACGCGCTGACCCTGCGGGCGCTCACCGTGCGTCTGGCCACCGGGTACGGGGCGATCTACCACCACGTCGCGGACAGGAACGATCTGCTCGCGGCGGCCACCGACCATGTCATCGGTCGCGTCGTGACCGACCTCGGCGCTGCGAACGAGCCTCGAGAGGCGCTGCGTGCCGTCGCGCTCGGCCTGTTCGATGCGGTCGTCGTCCACCCCTGGGTCGGTGCCCAACTCATCCGGGAGCCCTGGCGGACGACCCTGGTGGACGTCTACGAGAGCGTCGGCCAGCACCTGCAGGCACTCGGCTTGCCCGAACGGGTGGTGGCCGACTCCGCCGGCGTGCTGGTGAACTACATCCTCGGCGTCGCCGGGCAGAACGCCGCCAACGCCCACGCACTCGCCACCAGCAAGATGGACCGATCAACTTTCCTCGCCGCCGTCGCAGCACAGTGGGCGCAACTCGACCCCGCGAGGTACCCGTCCGTGCTCGGAGCGCGGACGCAACTGCAGGAACACGACGACCGCGAGCAGTTCCTCCTCGGCATCGATCTCATCCTGACCGGTATCGTGGCCGTAAATCGTGCGGGCCGGGACGCCTCTGCCCGGTAGAGACCAGACATCTCAGGGAGAGCTCACCCGTCCCCTGAGGGCCACGCCCGTCCTGCTCGACCGCGCGACCACCACATGCGCGAGCAGCGCGTCCGACAAGGCCGGGACCACATGGGACGCCGACACCCATCGGCGCGACATGGCAGTGGCTGCCGAGTGGGGTCCGAGAGAGAACGGGCGTCTACACCCGGTGGCCCCTCGCGCCCTCGGTGTCCAGCACTCAGCCCCGAACACCGGCGACCAGCGGATCAAGGTGAGCCGCCACGCCGAGACAGGCAGCGGCCGGGCACCCAGGCGCGTCTCTGACCGATCGGTTTCGGACCGGTGGCCAGCGACACGGCGCCGGACGTGTCGGAAGCCGTGTCGTTGGCGCGGTGACGGGGGGCGTCGCTGGGCGTGGCACGACTTTCGGTACAGCAGTGGGTGATGGTCGTGGCGGCGGGGTGCGGTGGACGACGACCCTTCGGCGTCGCCGGTGAACTGGTGCCTCATCGTGGTGTCGGCATGGCGTGCCGTTGTGCGACCCGGTAGGTGTCCCGAGTGCAGGCCGGGACGCGGACGCAGATGGTGGTGGTGGCCAGCCGCGGGCCGCCGAAGTCCAGTCGGGTGGCGACCTCGCCGCCGAACCCCCTGCGACCGCGGTTGGTCATGGATGGATGAGGACGGCGGACAGCAGCCCAGGGAAGCGCGCATCGAGGTCGGCGGCGCGAAGGGCGGTCCACCGTTCGCGGCCGTGTTCACGCTGCCGGATGACTCCAGCTTGGCGGAGGACCTTGAAGTGGTGGGTCAGCGTTGACGGTGCGACGTCGACGCCAAAGGTTCCGCAGGCACGCTCGCCGTGTGCGTGCAGTGTCCGGACGATCGTCAAGCGGGTCGGGTCGGCCAGCGCGTGCAGGACTTCAGTGATCTCGACCTGGTCGAGTTCGGGGTGGGTCAGAACAGGTCGGCGGATGGCGGGCGCGGTCATCCCCGGCTCCGTTCGATGGTTCTCGAAGTGTGCTATCAACTACCCATGAGTCTACGACGAACGTCGAATGGGCCAGCGGCAGGTCAGATGTGGGCCGTGGAGTTCACCGGACCTGCGTCCGACGCCTCGGGGACGTGTGTCACGGCGATCAACCGTCCGCGCCCCGGTCCCGGACAGGTGTCGCTCGACGTGAGCCACGCCGGGATCAACTTCAAAGACGTGATGGCTCGGCGCGGGGACCAAGGTTACGTGGACCGATGGCCCTTCGTCCCAGGGCTGGACGCGGCGGGGACCGTGCGCGAGGTCGGTCCGGGAGTCACGTCGCTGGCGCCGGGAACGAGGGTCGCGGCGTACCTCGGTCAGGGTGGGTTGGCTGAGGTCGCCGTCGCCGACGCGCGGTTGACAGTGGCTGTGCCACCCGGCCTTGATCTCGCCGTTGCTGCTGCCGCTCCGGGTGCCTTGGTCAGTGCTGAGCTACTGGTCACTGAGATCGGGCGCGTCCGACCCGGTGAAAGTGTCCTGGTCCATGGCGCAGCGGGTGGAGTTGGGCAGGCGGTGGCCCAGTTCGCGCGTCGGCGGGGCGCCGGGTTGTTGGTCGGGACAGTCGGCAGCCCGGCCCGTGTCGAGGCTGCGCGGCAGGCCGGCTACGACCGGGTGATCGCCCGAACCACCAACATGGGCGAACTGATCCGCTCGGCGGCAGGTGGCGCAGGCGTAGATGTGGTCCTCGATCCGCAGGGCACTGCATTGCTCGAGATGGACCTCGCCGCTGTAGCTCCCGGGGGTCGGATCATCGTGTTCGGCAATGCCGGCGGCGGCGCGGTCAGCCAGCTTCCCGATCTCGGGAGACTGTTCGCTGGCAACGCCTCGGTCGGTGGCTTCAGTCTGGCCGCCCTGGCCGCGAGTTCGCCCGATGTCGTGGCGGCCGCGGTGAAGCGGGTGCTGGCTGACCTGACCGAAGGGAACGTCCACCTGGACGTGACCGTCCACGACGGCCTCGGCCGGGCGGCGCAGGTCCAACAGTGGCTCGCCGACGGGTCGGCGGCCGGAAAGCAGGTCATTCGGATCGAGCGCTGACGGGCCGCGCTGAGGCGCCGCCTGCACCCGGGCGGCGGTGGTCCGGGTGCCCTCGTCGATCTGAATGAACGTCAAGTCGGTCCACGATCGATGGCGGGCTCAACCGGTCAACGCACCACCTTGGCGCCGTTCTACCCGACTACGCCGCTGAACGTTCAGCGACGGGTTCTGTGCCGCCGGGGCGATGGCGAGGTTGCCCAGCCCACCCATCTACCGTGAGCCCATGCCAGCGCACGACGAGGGCGTTCGGCTGTACGGACCTTGGCGGGTTCGGACGCCGGCCGACGCTGCCGACCTGTTCAAGGAGTACCGCGGGCCTTGGTGGGTCGCCGGCGGGTGGGCTGTCGAGGCGTTCACCGGCGTCCATCGTCAGCACGGCGACCTCGATCCCAGCATCCCCCGCGCCGACGTCGCCCTGCTGGAGGACTACGTCGCCGGACGATTGGACGTCTGGGCCGCGGACGACGGCACGCTTCGCCCGCTTGTCGAACCGGCGACTAAGCCGCTCGCTCCCGCGTGCAGCAACCTCTGGTTGCGCGCGAGCGGCGCAGATCCGTGGGAATACGACGTTCTTCTCATGGACGTCCGAGCGTCGACGTGGACCTACAAGCGAGACGCTCGAGTCAGTCGGCCGCTGGACGAGATCCTCTGGGCTCGCGACGGTATCCACTACCTGCGTCCCGAGGTGCAGCTGCTGCACAAAGCCCCCGGCCGGCGGCCGAAGGACGAAGAGGACTTTGAGGCCTGTTTACCCTTGCTCGATGACACTGCTCGCGGATGGCTGGTGCGCGCGCTTGAGGTGGCACACCCCAGTCACCCTTGGCTCGACCGGATGTAATCCGGTCGGATAGGACAGATGGGAGTGCGAATCCGCCGCGACCTCCGATTTACGCAGAGTGAGTCCCCCCGAGTGGTGTAGGTCGGGAGCCTGAGCGAGGGGCCGGTGTGTCGGTCCCGGACGTGCGAGGGCCATCGCGTGAGGCTTCGTGAGAACCCGGCAAGGAACTCGCGGAGGAGACCCACACGATGGCCCTGGATCAGTCTGCCCTGCTCGAGCTGACCGAGGTGTTGCGCACCGCGGACAGCGGGGAGTTGATGCGCACCCTGCTCGGCACGGTGCTGCAA